>Ga0206980_1028_pt1 | contig 32325 bp, 34 predicted proteins | sample Alteio_BWMinCont_20_FD_153494 | JGI IMG/M metagenome (GOLD analysis project Ga0206980, IMG submission 153494) | Enriched cells from forest soil in Barre Woods Harvard Forest LTER site, Petersham, Massachusetts, United States -... | ecosystem: Environmental > Terrestrial > Soil > Temperate forest >...
ATCCACTGAGTTTTAAAGTTAAATCAAAGGGTTATTCGGGCACAGCAACAACCACTATATATATTAAATCTGCAACAACTGTTAATGAAATAGTAAACCATGCTCAAACACACTAACTACGATTCCTACAAAGCATCTTACCCAACCGAGGTGCAAAAAAAGCTCGACCAGATGCGGGCCATTATTAAAAAGGCTGCACCTAAAGCCGAGGAAGTAATAAGCTATAGTATGCCTGCCTTTAAGCAGAATGGCATATTGGTTTATTTTGCTGCCCAAAGCAAGCACATTGGTTTTTACCCAACCAGTTCGGGTATTATAAACTTTAAAAAAGAATTGGTTGATTATAAACATTCGAAGGGCGCTATACAGTTCCCATACGATGAGCCATTGCCTGTTAGTCTAATTACCCAAATTGTAAAGTTCCGTATAGCGGAGGATAAGATGAAGTTAAAACAGAAAGGTGTAAAGTAAAAACGAGTAATTCTGGTCTACTTGGTTTCGTTTTGTCCTATTCTCAGTCCAAACTTATCCTGTTTTTTCTTAAACACATTAATACCTATTCTTAAACCTATTATAGGTGTAGGTAGAAAAATATTGGCTGTTGAGTTTCCATCGGTTACAAACCCGTTTAGTGGCACTTGAATATCACTGCCTTGGGTAAGATGTGCAGAAGCATCGTAAGTACTAATATTTCTAAACTTGTCTCTGAATCCAAAACCAATAAAATAGTCTATCATTATTGTTTTATGCAAAATCGCTTGCTCATGCCCAAAAACAAAATCAAGCCCAAACACTTTGGCTTTCTCATTTCGGGTATATAAAGCTACTTCAGGATCAGTACCAGATGAAGGGACTTGGTCAAAAAATGGCACATTATTATACCATAAACTTTTATACTCAAAATTCAGCCCCACATAAGTAGATGGTTTTTTGTTGTTGAAGAATTTTAACTCGAGTTTTATAGAGTTGCCATAGTAAACAGTACCTGGCCAATCTCGTTGGGCGGGTGACAATGGGTTAACATAGAAAAAACCGATAGGGTGTACATTAGCATAATTGAGCCCGGCCGTAAAGTTTTTAGTGAAAGGGTGTTCAATGCCTATGTTTTCATCTTCACAAAATAATCCTTGCAGGGGATCATTGAGAATGGTTAAGAATTTATCGCGTGCACTTGTTCTTTCTCGATGCAGTTCTTTTCTTTTGTCAAGAGAGTCTACTACTTCAGTTGGTAAGCTACATGGTTTATAAATACCACCGGTTGCAAAATCTACCGGTAATGCTATTATCATAAAGGGTAAAGTTAAAATATCAAACCCTAACGCTACTGGCCTTATTTGCCTTGCAGGTACTCCTTTTATATCCGCATGTTTTTGGCAATAGCCAATGTGGCCCCCAAAAATAGCACCACAACCCGATATTAATGTTGTGGTCATTAATACAAAGAGTAGTGAAGCAATGCGTTTCATTCAAGCGGTATTTATTCAAAAATAGAAATAAAAAACAGTTTCACAGACTCATAATATTACTTCGGCTATTGTTTTACATCGTTCGCAGAATAATTTATTGGGCCACCTTATATGGCTGTACATTTGTCCTCGTGTAATGATTGTCATAAAATAACCCCTTCCTGCGCCAAATCCCTATCCTCTAATCTTTGGCAACTGAGCAACAGGAAGGGGTTTTCTTTTACCCTAAATTGATTAGTTTTTTTGTTTTAAATAGATGTACCAATGTTTTTGCGTGAGGGATTAAGATTCTGTTAATTGTATAAGACCCCGCACCCAAAGTGTAAAACCAATTAGTTGTGAGAATGATATCTTTGTAGAGATGAAAAGAAACCTATCCATACTAATTATGCTGATGGCTTGTGCAATGGCACATGCCCAAATAGAAATTCCTATTGACCCTAAAACACCTGCACCCAACCAGGGCAGCGAGAAACACCTAAGGCAATTAAAGGACAAAAGCTTTGTGCTTACTTTTTATTACTACACGGGTGATACCATACCCGATCGGCTGTTAATAAAAGAGACCAACCTTATACATGCCGATAATGGTAACTACTGTGTGTTGTTTAATGATGATACAACGCGTGTAGCAATATCGATAGTGAAACTGGAAAATGATAAAGGCTATACTGTAACAACTTATAGGGTTGATGGCAAGTTAAGGCGCATTTATAAATACGATGCAAACATTGTACCTACCGGAGAGTGGGTGGAGTATTACGACAACGGACAAAAAAAATCTGAGGGCGATTACGAAAACGGTAAAAGAATAAATAAGTGGAAGTACTACGACAGCGATGGCCGCAAGGACCACACCGATGAGTATAAGGCGGACGGTACAGTTGTAACCACCAACGATAAGAAGGATTAAGATTCAACTCTTTTAGTTTACTGCTTAATTTTCCTGTTTCATCTATTGTTTTATAATGTTTATAGAATAATAAACAAGTACCCCTGTATATGTATGTACATTTGTTTCGTGTAATGATTGTTATATATATACAACCCCTTCCTGCGCCAAATCCCTATCCTCTAATCTTTGGCAACTGAGCAACAGGAAGGGGTTTTCTTATGCCCCGAAACCGATTTTTACTGATAATTAAATTGACATTTGGTAAGTGTCTGTGCCACTGTTAATTTACCGGCTGCCTTCGGTAAATATTTTAACCAAATGCTCCCGCAATTTCACCTTTAATTATTTATTGTCCGTCGATTTTAATCATAAAGGGTTAGTATTCAAGGGTATCTTAGTTTTAAAATCAATAAGCTATGATGAATATTGAGAAACATATAAGCCCTGTAGTTAATATAGCTAAAAACTCTAAGAAGATAGTTGGCGGAATAATTAAGTCTATCAGGGAAGAGAAAAAAATAACGCAAACACAGCTAGCCCATTTATTAGATATCGATAGGCAATATGTGTGGCGTTTAGAGAATGGTTTTATAAACCTGACCATGGATTATTTAGATAAAATAATTGTGGCACTCGGCTGCGTACCTACTGAGTTCTTTAATTTGTACGTGTGAAAAAAATAACGGCGAATTGTATTTATTTAGTTTATGCATCATTTGGCACAATACATTGCATCTATGTGTCCATTCCTGTCATCCCTTCTCTTTACCTCACGTGCCGTCGCTTTCTGCATGAGGAGTAATAGCGTATAGCCGATCCCTTGCAAAGCTTGGGAGCACGCCCAAAACCTTAAATTAGTTGAGATTTTGTGTTAGCAGTCCGGACGGGACCCGAACCCCTTTTTCCTTACATTTGGGCTGTTAAAAACTAACGAATGAAACCCGATTTTGTAGAAGAGTTGAAATGGCGTGGCATGCTGCATGACATAATGCCCGGTACCGAAGAACTGTTAAAAAAGGAAATGGTAGGCGGGTATATAGGCTTCGACCCTACAGCCGATAGTTTGCATATTGGCAGCCTGGCGCAAATAATGACCTTGCTGCACTTGCAAAAAGCAGGTCACCGTCCTTTTGCATTGGTGGGTGGTGCTACGGGTATGGTGGGCGACCCATCGGGTAAATCGGCAGAACGTAATTTGCTGAACGAAGAAACGCTGAACCACAACCTGGCTTGTGTAAAAAGACAATTAGAGAAATTCCTCGATTTTAACTGCGGCGCTAATTCAGCCGAAATAGTAAATAACTACGATTGGTTTAAAGGCTTTAGCTTTTTAGATTTTATACGCGATGTGGGTAAACACATTACGGTTAACTATATGCTTACTAAAGATTCGGTTAAGAACCGTATGGAAACGGGCATATCGTTTACTGAGTTCAGTTACCAATTAGTACAAGGCTACGATTTTTATTACCTGTGGAAGAACAAGAACTGCAAACTGCAGTTAGGTGGCAGCGACCAATGGGGTAATATTGTAACAGGTACTGAACTAATAAGGCGTAAGGACGGTGGCGAGGCGTATGCGCTTACCACACAACTAATAACCAAAGCCGATGGTGGCAAGTTCGGCAAAACAGAATCGGGCAATGTATGGCTGGATCCGCAAAAGACAAGCCCATACCAGTTCTACCAATTTTGGCTGAACGTAGCCGATGATGATGCCAAAAAATACGTTCGCATATTTACCTTAATGGGCCGCGAAGAAATAGAAAAGCTGGAAGCTGAGCATAATGCGGCTCCACATTTGCGTAGCCTGCAAAAAGCATTGGCAAAAGATATTACCATACGTGTACATTCTGAGAAAGATTATGAGTTTGCGTTGGAAAGCTCTGAGATATTATTTGGCAAAGGCACCAAAGACAGTCTGATGAAATTATCGGATAACGATATACAGGCAGTTTTCGAAGGTGTACCGCAAGTTGATCTGGCCCGTAATTTGGTAGAGCAGGGTATTCCGCTGGTTGATTTTTTAGTTGACCATACCAAGATATTCCCAAGCAAAGGCGAAGCCCGTAAAATGCTGGCAGGTGGCGGTGTGCAACTGAATAAAGAAAAAGTGGAAGATGTAAATGCCCTTGTAAACGCAACTAACTTAATTGGTGGTAAATATATTTTAGCGCAAAAAGGGAAAAAGAATTATTACTTAATAAAAATAGTATAGAGATATGAGAATCAGGACGGGAAACGTCATTGCGAGGAACGAAGCAATCTCAGTATTTGTGTTGAGACTGCCACGCCCGCAAAGCCGGGGCTCGCAGTGACGATGAGGTATCTTTTCGCGTTAGGGATAGTAGCGGTTACCCCGCATCCGCCAGCAGGCGGAGAGGAGTAAAAGCGGATAGCCCGACCCGAGGCACGAGGGGAACGCCCCAATTGTTAAATAGAAGAGATTCTTCACTCTGTTCAGAATGACAAAAAATTAAATGGAAAAGAAAGTTGATTTTTTAGTAATTGGTTCGGGCATAGCAGGACTAACCTATGCGCTAAAAGTAGCCGACCACGGCAAGGTGTACATAATAACCAAAGCCGATGAAGATGAATCGAACACCAAATATGCGCAAGGTGGCATAGCAGCTGTAATGCACAGCCCCGATTCGTATGAGAAGCACGTGCAGGATACACTTATTTGTGGCGATGGCCAGTGCGACGAAGCAGTAGTGCGTATGGTAGTGCAAGAAAGCGGCGACCGTATTAAAGAACTGATAGAGTGGGGCACCAACTTCGATAAAAGCTCATCGGGTGAATATGACCTGGGGCGCGAAGGTGGACATTCTGAGAACAGAATACTACATCATAAGGACATTACAGGAAAGGAAATTGAACGCGCACTGTTATCGCAGGTGCACAAGCACCCCAATATTGAAATTGTTACGCATCACTTTGCTATTGATATTATTACCCAACACCATTTGGGCAAAAGGGTTACACACGAAAACAAAGATATTACCTGTTACGGCGTATATGCTCTGAACATAAAGACGGGCAAGGTAGATACCATTATTGCCAAAACAACTTTAATGGCTACGGGTGGTGCTGGTAATGTGTACAGCGCTACTACTAACCCTGTTATAGCAACCGGCGATGGTGTTGCAATGGTGTATCGTGCCAAAGGCGCCATCACCAATATGGAGTTCATTCAGTTTCACCCAACCGCATTATATGCCCCACATTTACGGCCTGCTTTCCTTATATCGGAAGCCGTGCGTGGTGCAGGAGCCGTGTTGCGCACTATGGATGGCAAAGAGTTTATGCAGAAATACGACGAGCGTGGTTCATTAGCTCCGAGAGATATTACTGCACGCGCAGTGGACAACGAAATGAAAATGCGTGGGGAAGAACATGTTTATCTCGACTGTACACATATAGGTGCACATAAAATGATGGAACATTTTCCGACCATATATAGCAAGTGTTTAAGTGAAGGAATAGATTGCCTGAAAGAGTTTATACCTGTGGTACCTGCAGCCCACTATATGTGTGGTGGTATTAAGGTAGATATGCAGGGGCGAAGCTCACTGCTTAATTTATATGCAGTAGGTGAATGTTCGTGTACCGGTTTGCATGGTGCAAATAGGTTGGCTTCAAATTCTTTGTTAGAAGCATCTGTATATGGGCATCGCGCCGCCATGGATTCGATTGAAACGGCCAGGAAAGCTAATTGGCAAGAAGGAGTACCAGCCTGGAACCAGGAGGGACTTGATTACCCTGAAGAAATGGTGCTTATTACCCAAAGCTTAAAAGAAGTGCAGGCAATAATGAGCAGTTATGTGGGTATTGTGCGTAGTGACCTTAGGCTTAGCCGTGCCCGCCACCGCCTTGATATTTTGTATGAAGAAACCCGCGAGCTATACGATAAGACGATTATATCGGTTAAGCTATGCGAACTCCGGAACCTGATAACGGTTGCATACCTTATTATTAAAATGTCGATGGCGCGTAAAGAGAGTACCGGGCTGCATTATATGGTAGATGCTAAAGGCAAGAAAAAGTAAAATGAGGAAATTAATTTTCATTTGTCTGGTATTATTTGCAGCCTGCAAAACCGATGAACAATTAATGGAACCATGGAAAGGCAAGCAAAAGGTTGACTTGATTGCACATTGGGGGAAACCGACCAGCATAGTGCCCGATGGACAAGGTGGTGAAGTGTATGAATATGCTACCATGTTGCATGCCCCAAACACCGGCGGACAGAGCGATGTGTTCTATCGCGTGAAATGTTTTTATGTGCATGCTAATGGTATAGTATATAATTGCGTGAGTGAAGAATCTCGCACGGCGCAGGTACAAGTGCAATAATTATAATATGCAGCCGTTTAAAATAACCATGAAATATATATATCTGCTTACGCTCGCACTGGCTCTCACACTGTTTTCGTGTGCCCCAACTATGACGGGCTATAACCAGTACGATAGAAATGGTTTGCAACAGGGATGGTGGCTGCTAAAGAATGATACGTCGTGCATACAAGTCGTAAAGTATAAGCATGGCTTCCGTAATGGAGTATCGAAAAAAGTTTATAACAACGGGCAATATGCAGTGATGCATTATATGCATGGTAAGCTGAACGGTAAGGCTAAAATATACTCGAACGACGGCCACCTTACAGAGATTAAAGTGTACAAGAACGATTCGGTTATACACGATAAATTACAGTCGGAGAATTATATAGACTGGAAGAAGTACAGAAGGATGTAGTCTTTCCCTCTCTATTGATAGAGAGGGGTAGGGGTGAGTAGACATTATTCGTGGTGAAACCTTGCTCATATTGCGGAATCTTACTAATTTGCCCCTTTAAATCTGACAATAGCTCACCTAAACAACAACATGAAAAAGAATTCCATTTCGTTATTTGCAATTGCATGTGTGGCTCTTATGGCTTCGTGCAACAATACTGCTAAAACAACAACCGCTACCGAGCCTGATGCGTTGGCAGCCAACATCGATTCTACGGTAAAGCCGCAGGATGACTTTTTTATGTTTGCCAATGGCAAATGGTTTAAACAACACCCAATACCTGCCAGCGAAAGGCAAAATGGGTTGTGGGAGATGATACAAGATACCATCAACAACCAAATATTAAACCTGTGCCAAACATCGGCTAAGCTTACCAATGCTGAACCGGGCAGCGCTAAACAAAAGATCGGCGATTTTTATTATACAGCTATGGATAGCGTAACTCTTAACAAGAATGGTATATCTGACATAAAACCAGACTTAGATAAGATTGATGCTATTAAGGACATGAAGGGCCTTGCAGAGGAAGCTTCATACATCCACCTGGTTTCTGGTGCACCGTTCTTTTCTTTCAATGTGCAGCAAGATGATAAGATAAGCAGTAAAATGTCGGTGTATATATCGCAAGGTGGCCTAAGCCTTTCGAACCGCAGTTTTTATTTCGATATGGATGCCCGTGCTGTTTCAGTACGTGAGCATTTTGTAAAATTTGCTGCATCTATGTTTATGGTAATGGGTTATGACGAAGCCAAAGCAAAAAAGGCAGCTGATAATTTAATGAAGTTAGAAACTGAAATTGCCCGCACATCGCGCAAGCGTGAAGATACCCGCGACCCGCTGAAGAACTATACCAAGGTTACTTATGAGAAGCTTTGCAGCATGGCTCCTAACTTTGACTGGAATACTTTCTTTGCCGGAGTTGGATTGCCTAAACTCGATTCAGTTGTGCTTACACAACCTGAATTTGTAACAGCGCTTAATGGTTACTTCAAATCATTCCCTTTAGAAGACTGGAAGAACTACATGAAATTGCATTTTATATCGGGCCTTGCTTCTTTTATGGATGATAAGACCTATGCCACCTCGTTCGATTTTTATGGCAAAGTGCTTTCAGGTGTTACTGAGCCTAAGCCACGTTGGAAGAGAGCTGTAGAAGAAACTGACCGCACCCTTGGCGAACTTATCGGGCAGGTTTATGTTACCGATTATTTACCTAAAGGAACTAAAGAAAAACTGCAACAGATAGGTAACGATATTAAAACGGTGTATGCTGAGCGTATTCAAAAGTTAGATTGGATGAGCGATGCAACCAAGAAGAAAGCCTTGAACAAACTCAACCTGATGATAATGAAAGTAGGTTATCCTGACAAATGGAAAGACCTGAGTGCATTGAAAGTTGACCGTACATCGTATGTAAAGAATGTAATAAGTGCCAACCGTTGGGAATCGAACTACCAAATTGCAAAGTATGGTAAGCCGGTTGACCGTACCGAATGGGATATGGAACCACAAACCTACAACGCATATTACAATCCTGCTAATAACGAAATTGTGGTACCGGGCTGTAATATTATTATACCGGGTTACGAACATAAATTTGCCGACGATGCTTTATTGTATTCAGTAATTGGTGCAACTTTTGGCCACGAAATGACACACGGTTTTGATGACCAGGGTAGCCAATACGATGAGAACGGTAACCTCAATAACTGGTGGACAGCAGAGGACAATGCTAAGTTCCATGCAAAAACTAAAATGATCGTTGAGCAATTCAATGGTTATGTAGCTGTAGATAGCTTACATATAAATGGGTCTATGACACAGGGCGAGAACATTGCTGACTTAGGTGGAACCATGTTTGCATACGAAGCATTTAAAAAGACAAAACAGTATAAAGAGAATCAAATGATAGCGGGCTTAAACCCTAATCAACGTTTCTTTTTGGGTTATGCTTATGCCTGGATGATCAACATGCGTCCGGAAGCGTTGGCAAACCAGGTGCGTAGTAACGAGCACTCTCCGGCTAAGTATAGGGTTATTGGCCCAATTACGGATATGCCTGAATTCTTTACTACATTTAATGTGAAGCAGGGCGATAAGATGTGGAGAGCAGATAGCCTAAGGGTGAATATTTGGTAATGAGATTTTAAAAATGGATCATAAGAATGGGGCTTTTAAGCCCCATTCTTATTTATATCTATCCTAAACTAATGGCAATCAGTCTGAAAAAAGTAAATGCCTGATACTGACAGCTAAATCGGTTAGGATTTGAGACTATCTCTACATCTTGTTAGATGAAAATGTAAAAATGAGAGATGGAAAGCCATACTTCATAACGAGGAATTTTTTTTTGTTGTTTTGCATACAAGCGATATGAAAATTTCAAACAACATAATTATCTCCGAGTGATTTATGAAAGGTATTCTGATAACAATTCCATTTATTTTGTGCTTTTGTCAGCCTAATACAACGGCTATAGAACAGATAAAAGCTCTTAAAAGGCCGGTAATAGTCGTTAGCCGTTTCGGTGCGCCTAAGTTTAATGCCAACGTATATATGGCCGTGCAGGATGGTGACGGAAAATACGTTGATTTGCATAAAGATTCAACCCTGATGTATTTAGTAAATAAATACAAGAGCGGAGATACCATTAAGTAGACCAGTTTTTATAATCTTGCCTTAAGAAATGCTATAGCCGAATTGTTGGCTTCAGTAGAGGCTTCTTTATTGTATTTCGGGTTGCTTGGGTTAGCAAAACCGTGGTCGGCGTCGTATGTTTTAACAGCCAGTTTTTTGCCTGCTTTCTGCATGTTATCCTGAAATGTTTTTACTACATCTGCATTGATCCATTTATCCTGCGCAGCAAATAGGCCAAGCACATCGCAATTCAACGATTTTAGTTTGCTCATGTCTGTTTCGGGCATGCCATAATACATAACGCAACCGGCAGCTTGTTTGCCTGCCGTTATGGCAGTCTGCAATGCATAACCACCACCAAAGCACCAGCCTAATGAAAATATACGGGCATCACTTCCTGCAAATGTAATGGCTCCTTTCAGAATGTTTATTATGCGTGTGTTATCGGTTGCCTTCATATACTTTCCGGCAGAATCAGGATTACTGGCAACCTTACCATCATACATATCTACTGCAATAATATTTACGTTGCCCAATAATTTTTGTAATTCATCAGCTCGTTGTTTTATATAGTCATTCAAACCCCACCACTCGTGTGTAATAATTAAATAGTTTTTTGTTGGAGTAGGAGATAACACCTCATATGCTGAACCTGTTTTACCATCAACTGTAGGGAAAGAGATCATTTTGCCTGATTGCTCTGTGTAATTAAAAGGTAAAGGCGCTTCGTGTGTCGCTACAAATTCAGAATCATCTGCCAGGGCCCTCATTCTACCTGATGATGGTTTAGCGCAACAACTTCTTTGTTGGCTATAGCCGACGGCTGTTATTAAAAGTAGTAGTAAAGGAAGTATTATTTTTTTCATGGCTTGGGTTTTATGTATGTTTATCAAAAATAGAAAAAACTAATTGCCCTGTTTAGTATTGAAACTGATTCTGTTTGCGTTGAGCCTAATTTATTGTAAATGAATAGAATGGGAAAACAAGGTTATATTAGCAGTAAATACTGAACATGATAAAGCTCTCTATTCCCGGTTTTAATGATGATTTGCAATTGAATCATTTGGTGCTCGATTTTAATGGCACCCTTGCGCTTGATGGTAAGTTAATTAAAGGAGTAAAGCCTTTACTGACCAAATTATCAAAGCAAATTAATGTTCATGTGTTTACCGGAGATACATTAGGCACTGCTCGTGAACAATTGAAAGGAATTCCCTGTCAGGTAACTCTGCTTGGCAAAACTAATCAGGCAGAACAGAAGAGGAAACATTTGAAAAAACTAAACCCAGGTACTTGTATTTGTGTTGGCAATGGCCGTAACGACAGGTTTATGTTAAAGGACTCAGCCATTGGTATTGTATTGGTTCAGAAAGAAGGTGGAGCGGCAGAAACAATACTGTCAGCCGATATAGTTTGCACCGATATACTTACCGCATTAGAAATAGTTGGTAAACCTAGCCGCCTGATGGCTACATTAAGGAACTAGAGGGTTTATTGCAGATTAATGCCCTTTTCTCCCATTGATATTAAGGTTTATGCTAATTTCGCAGGCCTTATTAGCCTCCTTAGCTCAGGGGTAGAGCAACTGATTCGTAATCAGTAGGTCGTCGGTTCAAATCCGATGGGAGGCTCAACCTAAAAAAGCAATTTAAGTAAAACTCAAATTGCCTGCTGACATATACTCATTAGCAGTGGACTTCAAAATATTCTGTCGAAATATTATCAGTGTCAGATTAGTTTTATTAAAGGAAGAAAATAAAAACTACTAAAAGTATTAAAAGAAGAATTAGTGGTACTCCAATATCTAGGCCTAATCCAACAGCCGAATACCACTTGCTATTCTCAGTCTTTACAACAGAGCCAATAATATTTAAAATAAGTGATGCTAAATAAAGAATTAACAAAAGAATTCCATTAATAGATCCTAGCCCATCAACTAAGGCTGGTTGAGAAGCAACAACAAAGAATAAAATTATTGATAGAACGGAACTAATTAACCCTGCCAAGCCAAAATAAGTGGTTTTCTTACTGAAATCATCAGGGTTATCTGATAGTTTTTGCAAGGCATTTTGAAGTGGAGGAGCGAGAACAGTAGTTATAAGAATAATTTTAGGTTTGTCAATACAACTAGTGTATGTCTTTTTCGAAACTGTCTGAGTTTTTAATATCGATTCTTTTACGGTTTTCAAATCAGAATTATTTAACTCTGTATTTACCTTCACTGCTTTAAAAGAAACACCGATATGTTGTTTTTCTTGGTATTGTGAAGCCCCATTATAATTCGAAGAAATTTTAGAGGGGTTATCAGTAAATATTCCATTATTATATTTCCTCTTATTAAACGAATCTAGCGTGCTATTTAAACTACTACATCCATAAAGTATTGATAATACAATTATTAAGAAGGATAATTTAAAGTGGTTTGATTTCATTTCATAAAATACTATGTCTAAAAATATTGAAAAAAGTAACCGATCCAACAAATTCGGTAAATCATATATCCGTTTTAGTTTATAGCTTGTAAGTGATTGGTAGTCAAATATTTTATGTTTAACCCCGATTATCAGGAATATGGGTTGATTATTGTATTTCATTGTATTTAACAATGAAGAGCCTATCCATAATGGCTTTCCTAGTAACCGGAACAAGCAATCGGAAACCTGTATTGTGTATCATATTTTATCATTTAAGTATAACGTTTTAAAAATTGGGTGTACCATCTTTGTTATAATTATTTAATGATCTTGAAAAACTGATTCCTATGAAACAGTTAAAACATATAGTAAGCCTGGAGCACGGCCTTAAATTTAAAATACTTACCGTATTTGTTTGCATAATTGGCTGTGCGGGTGCGCAAGTGGTAACTACCTTAGCAGGCACGCCTATGGCCGGCAATACCAATGGACCGGGTACAGAAGCGCATTTCAATTCTCCATATGGAGTAGTTGCCGATGGAAAAGGTAATTTATTTGTTGCTGACTATAATAATAATGAGATACGGAAAATCGTGATCTCGAGCGGGGTGGTTTCTACATTTGCAGGAAGCACTAAGCCGGGCTTTGCAGAGGGTATAGGCACGGCAGCAAGCTTCAATGGCCCGGCAGGAATAACCACTGATGGAAACGGTAATTTGTATGTGGCTGACCTGGGTAATGCCGCAATACGGAAAGTTGTAATCTCAACCGGAGAAGTTACCACTATAGCCGGCTTTGGTTCAACAGGTTCGTCAGATGGAGTAGGTACAGCGGCAAGTTTCTATCATCCCAGCGCTGTAGCAACCGATGGAGACGGCAACTTATACGTGTCGGATAGCTATAATAATGAGATAAGGAAGATCGTGATCTCGAGTGGTTTGGTTACCACCTTAGCGGGAACAGTTGCGGGAGGCCATGCCGACGGAAAAGGCACAGCAGCGGGTTTCAATATTCCCAGGGGAATAGCAATGGATGGGAATGGCAATTTATATGTAGCTGATTTTGATAATAACGAAATTCGGAAGGTTGTAGTTTCTACAGGTGTGGTTACCACATTAGCAGGTTCCATTATAGCTGGCTCTGCCGATGGTACAGGAACGGAAGCGAGGTTCAACTATCCTGTAGGGGTTACTATAGATGCAAGTGGTAACCTGTATGTGGGCGATGAAAATAATAACGAAATACGGAAGATAGTAATTTCAACAGGCGTGGTAACCACATTAGCCGGATCTACTATAGCCGGTGCCACTGATGGAGCACGCACTGCGGCAAGGTTCGACTACCCATCGGGAATAACAATAGATGAAAACGGCAATTTATATGTAGCCGATATGAGCAATAACGAAATAAGAAAGGTAACATCACCTATTATGAGTATGGCTCAATTTTCCGTTCAGAATACTCAACTCACTATCTATCCCTATCATACAAACCAAATGGTTTACGTTAAGCTTCCCGAGCCACTGCAATGCGCTACATCTATAAAGGTGCTTGATATAATGGACAAAGAAGTGATGAACGTAAATTCTACTGTGTGCGATGACAAAGAAGTATCGATGGATATAAGCGGCTTAGCGCAAGGTATCTATTTTATAAGGGTAACCTCGGATAATGCAGCCAGGGTAATTAAGTTTGTAAAAGAATAATTGCTGCGGGTATTTTAAGCAGTTTATTTTTTCAGGTTATCTCTAATTTCCATTAAAAGCTTATCGGTTGATGATGGCTCTGGTGCAAGTCCCTCCTCGGCATCTTTCTTTTTGGTAGCATTTATTGCCTTTACTATCATAAATAAGGCAAAAGCCACAATTAAAAACGAAATAACGCTCGATATAAAGTTACCATATTTAATTGCTGTGCCCGGTATAACCAGTTGGTTAAGGTCGCTCAGTTTAGCAAATTTCAGTGCAGGTGTTAATACGGCCGGAGTTATTATATCGTTAACCAAAGATGATACGATTTCTTTAAAAGCGGCACCAACTACAAAACCTACAGCAAGGTCAATAACACTACCCTGCATGGCAAACTTCTTAAATTCAGCAATAATTGACATAATAAATGAGTTAAATGGGTTAACAGTTAAATATCAGTAATATATACACAAATGTAAGAACATTTTTAAGCCCTAAATAATAAAATTGGTGAAGGCCAGTTTCATTAAATACTGCAAAATAATAGTTAATTTTATGGCTGCTTTTAACTTTTAGGTATTTCAATAGTCAAAGTATTTAAACAACAATATACAGGATGAACATTAAGGGAGGAATTAAAATAATTGGCTTGGCCGCAATAATTGGTTTAACATCTTGCGGCACACCCAAATCGTTTTTTACTACAGATACCAGAAGCAGGCTTGAAGCCGATACCATACACGTTGATAAACTTCAGTTTTATGTAGATCGTGATGTGGAGCTGCGCCGCGAAGTATCATCTGCAGATGCTAAAGTAACATCGGGCCAGGTTAAGTTTGTTAATGGTAAATATGTTCAAATAATAATATTAAAGAAGTTTACCCCTGGTGTTTGTACCCGAATTAATAAGAACTCACTTGAAATTAGTTTTGAAGTGGGTGATGGTAAAACACTCACTTTTGGTGTTACAGGTGCATCGAGCCCAGGCGAAGTTTACCGCCTTTTTGCCAATAAATGGATAAATGTTGACAATGGTAAGATAGGTGAAATAAAATACGACAATCAAACCTATTATATACAACCGGGTGGCGAAGGTGCAAGGCTTATGATATTGAAATCGGCTATTGAAAACCTGAAGGTAGACACTAAGACCATGAGTGGTGTTAAGGTGAAGGAATAATATTGGATTAGAGGAATTAAGGATGCCCTGTTTTGAAAAGAACAGGGCATTTTTTTATTTGTAGCTTTGCTAATACATTATGGCAAATACTCCTCAAAAAAAGAAAGTATCGTACCCGGTATCAGCACCGTTTTATAAATACCTGGGCGAAACAGGCCGTGCGCAAAATATACCTGTGCATTACAGCGATCTGCTTCGTTTTAATGGTTCGGCACCCTTACGCGATAAAAAGGGAGTAGATACTCTATGGCTCACTGTGCTTTATTCGCCCGGCGAAATGGCTGAATTGGGGCGTGAACTTACCGGTATATATGCCATGCTAAAAGCCAGCGGAGATATTAGCGTAATGGAACATTTGCATGTAGAGCGTATTGACTTTTGCACTTTTGGTAATTCAAAGCCATTCCGAATAAAGATTGTAAACAACTTTAACGATAACTACGATTACTATTATATAAAGCTTGCTGATGCATCACGTATATATGGCTTAGAGTGGGAGCATGTGTTATCGCCAAACCGTATAAACTATTTTGTAGATAAGAATACCCTGGTTGAAGAACACATTGTGGGTATACCCGGAGATCAATTTATTAAGCACCATTTTAAAGATAAGGACCTTAATCGCATTCGTTTGGCCAAAGAATTTGTAAAATTCAACGAGCGATGCTTTGTGCGTTTGCTGGGTGATATGCGTTCATATAATTATATAATAGACGTTACCGCCGATTTTGAAGACACCCAGTACCGCCTGCGTGCTATTGACTTCGACCAACAATGTTTTGAGGGGAAGAAGAACCTATATATGCCACAGTACTTTAAAGAGAATTTGCCTTTTGTAGAATTGTGCATGCAGCAAATTAACCACGAAACCGAAAAGCAATATAAATCGGAAGAGCGGTCGATGATGGCGCGAAGGATAAAGACATCGAAGTACAGGGTTATGCAATTGCTTGATGTAATGATGAAAGATGAATTATCGTTACCCGAAAAAGAAACGCAATTAAAAACAGAGCTTGCCGAGCATTATAAAGATGATGAGTTTTTAAAATGCAAAAACATGGGCGAAATAATGCGCAAGAGCCTGAACCTATTGGTAGAAGGTATTCTATAACAGTAGCGATTCTATTACCAGTACTATTATACCGGGCATAGCCTGAACCAGGAATATCTTTTTATCGGCAGTTACACCGCCATAAACCCCTGCTATTACCACACACGAAAGAAAGAAGGTAGCAACATAATTACTCCATAGTGGATCAGTAATTAATAACGACCATATTAAACCGGCAGCTAAAAAGCCATTGTACAAGCCCTGGTTGGCTGCAAGCACTTTTGTTTTTTCAAACAGGTCGGGCGGAATAGATTTGAAAGTCTTTTTACCGCGGGTGGTCCATGCAAACATTTCGAGCCAGAGAATGTATAGGTGCTCAATAGCTACAAGGCCAATAAGTATTTGAGGTATGTATTTCATATTATAGTTGTTTTTCGAAACAAATGCTGTTTGCTATTCCTATGTAAGGTCCGTAGTTATCTATAAGCGTATAGCCACTTCTTTTATATAGCTTAATAGCTTCTGCCTGCAGATGGCCCGTTTCTAGCAGAGCTGTGGTGTATCCCAATTCTTTGGCCCATTGTTCCAGGCCCGATAGTATGCCATAGCCAACTCCCTCACCACGAAATTCAGGTCGGGCATACATGCGTTTTATTTCAACACTGGTATTGTTGTAAGGTTTAAAACAGCCGCAGCCTGCCGGTTTATCATTTACATAAGCCACCAACACGGTTTTGTTCTCTTCTATTACGTTCAGGTTTTTGTAATAGCCCTGTAGTTCCGGGCCATCAAGATCCCATAAAAACTGGTCCAGTTCAGGTATCAGTTCTCTGAAATCTTTATTATCTGATGTGGTTCTTACAATACGCATACCGCTAATACGATCCAAAAATAGAGAAGTTATGTAATGTATGTGTGGCCACATCGTAATAAGCTACCCATACCTCGTTGGGGTTAGCTTTGTTTACTCCGTGTATACGCAACTCCTTATGGCCCTCTTTATTTATGGTGCCGTGGTAGTGGCGTTCAAACTGTGGTAGTCCGTACCTCACCAGGTCGTGCATATTATTAGGTGGGTTACGCTGGTTTATCTTGTCTCGTATTGCGTCTTCAGCCGAATCTACCTGGGCATGGGTAGGTGTATAGCTCTTAGTGGTATCGTTACCGCCCGGGTATACAAAACAATCGCAATCGTTACCGGTATAATGTTCAACCGTTTGCCCCCATGCATGTGCCGTGAGAAAAATAAAAGCGCAAGTGAAAAATAGGGGTATGGTTGTTTTAAATAGCTTCATACGTACTTCAAAGGTGCAGAAAAAACAGATTGGTTTTGAACCACCTGCATAAAACCTTTTAACGCCACATAAATGATAAATTTGCTGTTAATATGATCAAGCGTGCCATATTATTTGTGTTTATAGCCACTCTAACCATTCAGGTTATGGGGCAGGGTAGCATATCTGCTGTTCAGCTTAATAAAAAAATGTCGGTGCTTAATGGCAGGGCATATTTTAATGTTCCATCTACATCATATAGTATGCAACGTGCGGCCAGCGGACTTTCTCCGGCACCTAACCCTAACGAAGAAACGCGGGTGATTTATGATACAGGCAAAATGCGCATTGTTTTTTTTGTGCAGGAACTTTATTTGTTGGGAGATAAGAATCTACTGACTGAGGTGAAAAACGATAATGCCTACAAAAAGAATTTTATCAGTAAAGAATTTATTGCGACCGACTCATTGTATGCCGTTCTTTCTTCTCCAGTTAAATATGATTCGCTGCAAAGCGCTATAATGATAAACAGCTTATTAGTACAAACAGCCGATGGTACTTTGTTCAGGGTTGATGCATATGTTGATTCCGCAGCTTTTACTCAAAAAGTGCAATTCAAGGCACTATCCGAAAAAGTATTCGCTACACTCAATAACGGTCCACGCCGTAATGTATATAAAGCCAGAATGGAAGAATATACTTTGACCGATAGTAGCCTGTTGTTGCGCTTTCGCTTACCCGATCATTACTATATAACTATTGACAGGCTTTATGATTTTGAGTTTTTTAAAATTCATAAATTCAGAAACTTTAGAGATACTACCTGGGCCAATATATCGATTAATGTTGGTGGGCAACAGAGTTATATGTACATGAATTATGGCTTATATAAGCAAGATGCAACTATCGACTCATCGGGCATATTGTTTGGTAAACCGGTAGAATGGATGGTATATAAAGATAACTGGCACGGTATATACTTAAAAGAACAATTAATAGATGAGAATAATAGGATTGCTCCAAATCTAACCGTACATGTTTCTATGGTTACCAATAAGGAAGCAAAACTGCCTGAACTCACTCAACTTGTCGAAGCGATAGAATTACGTCGGAAATAGTCAAATTCTAAATTTTTTTCAACCACTTTTCAACTAAAATACACGTGCAGTTTAAGCAATGTTAAAGTAATGTTTTTGATTTACTAAATCAGTTTAGTATAAATATTCCATCAAAACATCAAATTTCTAAACCAATTTAGTAAAATGGTTCGAAAATTGGTATTGAATGGAGTGCATCAATAACCGTGCCGGGCACTTGTTTTTTGCCTTTCTGTTCGTTATATTTGATTTAATGTTTCGTTCACAGAAATAACGCGTCTTGTAATCAGTAATCTTCAAAATTGATGTAATGAGAACAAAAAATTACTCCCTATTATTTGCAACCTTTATTCTTTCGGCCACCGCTTTGCTGGCCCAGGATAAGCAAGCATTAAGTGTGCAGCAAATATCTACCAGCAAATGGAATACACAAGATGGTATACCATATAAACAGGTGCCGGGTGTTAACTTGGGTGCAATATCATTTGAAGTATTGAGTGGAACTGAAGTTGCATATCTTTCTGCTGCATCAAATGAAATGATGATTGCGGATGAGAACAGTGGTTCAGTTATCAAGAAGTTCCCTGTGTTATTTGCTCCACGAGATTTTGCTTACGATAATGGGTTTTATTATGTACTTAATGCCGATCAGGTTGCAGTGTACGATAACAATGGTAGCTTAACTAAGGACATTGCTTTCCCTAATAACAAGTATACAGGTGTTGAGCATATTGCACGGTATAACAATTCAACCTACTTGTTACTACCTAATGGTAATAGCTTGATAATTGAATCAAATGGTATGCCTGCCGCGCCAAAAGAGTTTGAAGGCTGGATAACATCTTCCGGTTCGTTTGTTGTAACTAAAATAACCAGTGAACATTCATATTCAGTATCGGTAATTACTACCGATGGCAAACGTTTTAATAAAACCTTTACTACCGAAAGGCCAACTGCGGGTATATATGTAACCGGTGCCAGCGCTAATAGAATTTATGTTGATGAGCAAACCTATGTTACAGCTAACCCTATAAGTGTTGAACGTAATATTGTTTCATTGCCGCTAACTGTAAACGGAATAGGGGCGGAGGTGACTAAAACGAAAGTGCCAGATTGCTACTATGTACTTTCGAATAACGATTTCCACCTTACTGCAAACGGAACACTACTGAATATGGTAACTGCTCCGCAAGGTGTATATGTATTTGCTCTAACTGAGGCTAAAGCAAGCAATGCCAAAACATATCCCGATTATATATCGGCTGTTAAATACCACTTCAACGACCACATGTTAAAAGTTGACCCTAAATAAGTTTAACACAATAAAATATAAAAGATGAAAACAATTACATCATTTTTATACAGGAATGCAGGCAAACATCTGGCGGTTGTGTTAACACTTACCGGCTCATTTGCATTTGGACAAACCATAACCCGCGACCAAATATTAAACAACGCAAGGCCTTACATACCTTATACTTTTACGGCTGCATCAGCTAACCAATGGGCCAGTAAAAGTTGTTCATCGGTAGGTAATATTATTACACCTAGTTGGGTTAAGGTTGGTAGTAACCAGCATATGCCTTATTGCTGGGGCGGCTTTTCTACACTTACATCATTTACATCGGGGCTTAAGGCCAACAAATCTGCCGGAGATAATGACTGTACTACCAGTGGCGATTGTTGCGAAAGCTGCGCACTGGGTGTCGACTGTTCTGGTTTTGTATCGCGCGCATGGGGGCTTACTACCAAATACAGTACAACTACATTAGAGAATATTTCTACAGCTTATAGTACCGCATCGCAGGTTTTGCCCGGCGATATTTTTGACTATGCTGGTTCGCATACACGTTTAGTGGATACAAACTTTAATAACGGCAGTTTTAAAATTATGGAATCATCGGCTAACGGATGGGATGTATCATACAATACCTATACGGCCAGCCAGCTAACTTCATATTCTCCTCGTTGGTATGTACACGTTATCAACGCCACTGTTACTCCAAACTTTACATCGAATGTAAAATCGGGTTGCATGGGTATGACGGTTAAGTATACAGATGTCAGTACTTCAACCGGAACTATTACCGGCTACAAATGGACGTTTAATGGTGGTAGCCCCGCCACTTCTACATCTGCTAACCCTACAGTTACCTATTCAAGCGCGGGTACCTATAATGTTACTGAAGTGGTAACATCTACAACAGGTGTCGACTCTATTAACAGCATTGCGTATGTAAATGTTATACCAACTGCAGCTCTGCCAATGCAGGAAACCTTTCAGTCTTCGACCTTTCCTCCAACCGGCTGGACATTGAACCTGCCAAGCCCTGATGATAGTGTATGGCAATTATGTAAATCGGTTGGTTACGGCAGCACACAATGTATGTACTTTCCTGCTAACTGCGGCCAGACCATTAACATTACTGGCGAAAGGCAACAGATGTACACTCCCGACTATAGTTTCTCAGGGGTTACTAATGCAGAACTTTCGTTCGACGTAGCATATGAGCCGAGCAGTGTGCCTACGTATAGTGATACCCTGGTGGTTTACTATTCTACCGATTGCGGTAATTCATGGACACAGATATATTCGAAGGGTGGTATGACATTATGCACTACAGGCAGCACTACCAATGCAAAGACCGATGTTAACAGTGCCGGTTGTTTTGTGCCTCCTTCCACAACGGCATGGAGAAAAGATTCAGTGAGCCTTGCCATGCTGAACGGTGTATCGGGTGCCATGTTCTCTTTTGAAGCCCGTTCAGGCTGGGGTAATATTATTTATCTCGATAATATCAACATCAATAGCCCATCGCTTACCTCTATTCTTAACGTAGCTAATAATAATGATGTAAAGGTATATCCTAACCCTAATAATGGTTCGTTCAATGTTGAATTAACTAATACTGAAATAGGTACTGCTAATATTGAAATTTATGATGCACTTGGGCAACAGGTATATAATACTGTTGCTAAGCCGGGTATAACCCAGGTAAACTTAAATACTAAGTCAACGGGTATGTATTTCTACAGAGTACTTACCCAAGATGGTAGGTTGGTATCGCAAGGTAAGTTAATGTTGCAGAAATAGTATTAGCAAGCTAATGAAAGCAAAAACTCCTATGTGTAATGCATAGGAGTTTTTTTTATGTGACCTAAATCATATAGTTTCTAATCTTAATGTCTACCGGAATTATAGACAATGTGAAATATTATTTTACATTTGCCCAAAATAAAAAACATGAAGCAGGTAATACTTTCTCTGGTTATTGCTTTAGGTCTCGCTCAAACAGCTGTTAGCCAAATAAATTCAATAGGGCATAGGGTATATACATTTAATGATCCGACACGTACGGGCGGTTACGGATCGGGTGGAGGCACCGGTCGGCAAATAGAGACCCAGATATATTATCCTTCGTCTGCTGCAACCGATGGCGATAGCACTGCATTTGCACCCGGGCAATACCCGGTATTAATATTTGGGCATGGCTTTTTAATGGTGTACAGTGCTTACGATAATATTTGGAAGGACCTGGTTCCACAAGGGTATATCATTTGCTTCCCGGAAACGGAAGGCAGTGCATCGCCCAGCCATACTGACTTTGGAAAAGATTTGGCGCTCATCCAATCGAAAATGATGGGGCTTGACACGGTTAAGAAAAGCCCTTATTATAATACCATGACCAACAAAGTTGCCATCATGGGGCATTCTATGGGTGGTGGTAGTGCTTTCTTAGCATGCCAGGGTAATACTGCGCCTACTACTATGGTAACCATGGCAGCAGCCAATACTAATCCGTCATCAATAGTTGCGGCCACACAAGTTACTATACCTACACTTTTGTTGGCAGGGCAAAATGACTGTGTTGCCCCGCCACCTGCAAACCAAGATAGTATGTATTTAAAATGTGCCGCAAGCTGTAAGGCTGAAATAACTATAAAAGGGGCGGCACATTGCGAATTTGCTGATAAGAATACCTATTGCTCATTCGGCGAAAGTACCTGTTCGCCTTCGCCAACTATTAGTGCTGCGCAACAATGGGCAACAGGAAGCGTATATTATTCGGCGTGGCTTAAATACTGGCTTAAAGGAGATTGTTCGGCGTGGAATTTGTTTGTCGATTCGGCAACTAATTCTTCAGCAATTGTTTCGAAACTAAGCTGCACACAAACCTGTTCTCTCTCTTCTGTAATAAATGTGGCTAATAGCAATAATGTAAAGATCTATCCCAATCCAAATAATGGTTCTTTCAATGTTGAATTGACGAACAGCGAATTAGGAGTTACGAATTTATACGTGTATGATGAACTGGGACAGTTGAGTTATGCTACAATTATTAAGCCTGGAATTACACACGTAAGTCTCAATACGAATATTACCGGCATATATTTCTACAGGGTGCTTACACAAGATGGTAGGCTCGTTTCACAAGGTAAGTTAATGTTGCAGAAGTAGTAAGATTATTATAATTGTGTGAAAAGGGTTGGACAGAGTTCGACCCTTTTTCTTTTGTATGATTAAGCTCATGCTGACAACTGATGATGAACAGCCATAGTAAGGTAAAATGCAGACACATTTGTTTAAAATAAAAACAAATGGAAGCACACACATTATTAGAAGATTTTCCTGAATTCAAAGAAAAGATTCAAACACTGAAAACAGTAAATGAGCATTTTAAGAAGTTATATGGCGAATACGATGCCGTGAACCATGATATACATCGCATTGAAACCGGCGCCGAAGTGGTGAGTGAAGATGTACGCAATGGTTTGCACAGCAAGCGTGTTCACCTGAAAGATCAGATATACGCTTTGCTTAAAAACTAACAGATCGAATAATAAAAAAGGCCCTGAACAATTTGTTCAGGGCCTTTTTATTATGAATACCCCCCCTAGTACATATGCAAACCGCCGTTCACATTCATATTGGCTCCTGTAATAAATGCTGCCTGGTCAGATGCTAAGTAAGCAACCATGCTTGCAATTTCATCAGGTGCGCCAAAGCGGCCCATCGGTACTTGAGCCAATATCTTCTCTCTTACATCTTCACGTATGGCCATAACCATTGATGTGCCGATGTAACCCGGAGAAATAGAGTTTACTGTAATTCCTTTTTTTGCAACTTCAAGTGCAAGTGATTTAGAGAAACCATACATGGCTGCTTTAGCTGATGCATAATTGGTTTGTCCGTATGCACCCTTTGCACCGTTTACCGACGACATATTGATGATACGTCCCCAGCCACGTGCAATCATACCTTCAATAACAGCGCGAGAACAGTTAAATACACTGGTAAGGTTAGTATCCATTACTTCGTGCCACTGTTCTGGTGTCATTTTGTGTAATGGCGCATCGCGGGTAATACCGGCATTGTTAACCAAAATATCTATCGGGCCAACTTCTTCAGTAACTTCCTGCATCATTGCTGTCGTCGATTTAAAATCAGCTACGTCGCCCTCAACAATGTGTATATCAATACCCATTCTTAATTCATTCTCTCTCCACTTCTTTGCTTCTTCTCTCCACTGTATGGCTTTGGTAAAGTCTTTATAGTTAGCCGCTACTTTGTATCCTTCTTTGTAAAGGCGCTCGCATATTGCTGTGCCTATTCCTCCTGTTCCGCCCGTAACTAAGGCTACTCGCTTTTTACTTCCTTCTGCCATAAAACATTATTTAGTTTTTAGTAATTAGTATTGAGTATTGGGTATTTAGTACAGAACTGTATCTCAATTCTGAATACTCACTACCCAATACGTTGTGAATTAGCATTTTTCTTTTACATAACGGCCCGGTGCAGGTTCAATGCCTTTGTATTTTGCATTGCCGGCCTTAGCAGGTGCTGCCACTTGCTTACCCGATTGTTTCTTTAACCAGGCTGTCCATGGAGTCCACCAGCTGCCTTCGTGTTGCTTCGCTGTCTTTTTCCATTCTTCAAAGCCTTTGTTAAGTTCTCCGCCTGCGTAGTAACCATACTTCTTTTTAGCTGGTGGGTTAACAATACCCATTACGTGGCCCGATCCGCCCAACACGTATTCTATTGGCCCACTCACAAGTTCGGTGGTGGTAAAGGTTGTTTGCGGAGGCGAGATATGATCTTCGGTAGTGCCTACTGCAAAAACAGGAAGCTCGATTTTGCCAATATCAATTGGGGTATCGCAAATACGCAGTGCATTCTTACGGCTCAATTTGTTTTCGAATAACATGTGGCGTAAATAGAAGCCATACATGTTAGCGGGTAGGTTGGTGTTATCACCGTTCCAATAAAGTACATCGAACGGAGCCGGTTTTTTACCTTTCAGGTAGCTGTTAGCTACATAGTTCCATATAAGGTCGTTGCTACGGATAAGGTTAAAGGCGCTGCCCATAACTTTACCGCGCATCAGGTTTTCGGTTTTCAGTTCGCCATTTTCAATCTTCTTCACCAATGTTTCATCAACAATATCTCCCATTGGGCCAATATCGCTAAAGTCGATCATAGTAGCCAGGAAGGTAAGTGATTGGAACGGTACATTTTTACGAGCATAAGCAACTGAGGTAGCAATACTCAGCAATGTTCCGCCTAAGCAATAACCTACACCGTTTATTTTTTTTGCTTTGGTAATGTCTTGTATTACCTCAGCAGCTTTTAATGCAGCTAGGTCAACATACTCTTCAAAGCCAAAATGGCCTAATTCTTTGGTTGGGTTCTTCCACGAAATGAGGAAGGTAGTAAAGCCCTGGTCAACTATAAATTTAACGTAAGAGTTCTCAGGTTTCAAATCAAGTATGTAATACTTGTTTATCCAAGGGGGAATAACGAGTACCGGTACTTCGCTTACTGTTTTTGTAGATGGGGTGTATTGTATAAGTTGAATAAGTTCATTTTCGTAAACTACCGTGCCCGCAGTGGTAGCAATGTTTTTACCTAACTCAAAAGCAGTAACATCGGTTTGCGAAATGCGTCCTTCAGCCACATCTTCTAAAAAGTTCTTTAAACCATCGGTAATGCTCTGGCCTTTGGTTTCCTGGGCAAGTTTCAATGCTTCAGGGTTAGTAGCTAAAAAGTTGGCCGGAGAAAATGAATCAATATATTGTTTAGTGTAAAAACTTAATTTCTTTTTTGTCTTGTCGTCAATATCAACCGATTCTACAATATTGCTGAGCATTTCAGATACCAGCAAATAACTTTGTTTTATAAAATCGAAGTAAGGGGTCTCGTTCCATTCGGCTGCGTTAAAACGCTTGTCGCCTGCAACAGGAGTAATAACAGGAGCAGGGGTTTGGCCGGCCTGGCGTTCCAGCATGCTCTTCCAAAGGTCTTGTTGCTTTTTCATAAAGTCAACATAAAGGCTTTGTGCCTTTGCAGTATTGCCTGGGTTAGCAGCAATTTCAGAAAAAAGGTTTGAATACTGCAGCGCAAGTTCCATATTATCGCTAAAGCTGCTTGGCGCGTCTTGTATAGCTTTTTGAGCCGCTTTCTGGCTCGCACTCATGATCAATTCGTTCATATTGTCTGCTGGCTGCTTGGTATCCATTGTAATAGAATTTATAGCGTGTTAAATTAACTAAAAAGCCTTCACGGCTTGTATAAAAAAGCTATCCCTGCAACCATACTTGAGTGATTACAGGGATAAGCTTTATAAGATAAAATTAAGCTTTGGTTTTTTCGTCAGTGCTTACATTTTTCCACCATTCGGTAACCATGTCCATTGCAAAGAAAGAATCGATGTTCTTCTTTTGTAATTTGAACATAGATGTAATTTGCGAATTGATGTTATCAGCAAACTTCTTGTTGAAGTTCAATGCAAGGTTCAGGTGGTCGTTATAAACAGCTACGATCTTTTCCATGTTGCCCATAGAAAGTTCGCTCGACTTGTCAAAGTTTTCCTTTACCAATTCAATAAGCTTTTCAACGCCTTCCTTAGAAGTAAGGTCTTCGTTCTTTACAGCTTCCATAAATTTGGTAGTAAAATCAATGGTAAGGTCCATACGTTGGGTGTGAGAATCGATGATTGAATCAATAACATCTTCCGACATTTTGATGCCTTTGCCAAATGTTGATTTGAATGCAGTTACAATAGAAGGATCCATTTCCTTTTCGTACAACATTTTGCTGATAGAATCGAAGGTCTTCTTGTTGGTTTCTAATGCTGAATCAAATTGCTTTGAGTTTGATTCGATTAAGGTTTTGATGCTCTCCTTTGAGCTTTGTGATACACTGTCAATGCTTTTTTTCAGTGTTTCAGCTTGTTTGTTGATTGTGTTTTTCATGACTTGTTTTTGGTTATAAGAAATTTATATGGGGATTAATTATTTGAGTGCGTGTTGTTCTTTGCTGCCTTGGCTGTTGTAGTTTCAGCTTTTTTGTTGCTGGTATAAACTTCATCAAACCAGTTGGTCCAAAACTGCATGTTCTTTTTGGTTACTACATCAATTTCAGAAAAGATCTCGTCTAACATCTTCTTACCCGATTGGGTTGAGAACTTGTTTTCTTTAGTGTACGAATCAGCAATTGATTTGATGATCTTTTTAGATGCATCAAAATTCTTTTGCAGATCGTGTTGAAGTTTTTCTGATATCTCTTTGTTCAATTTAAGAGTGCTTTCAATATTACTCTTTTCAAGCAGGTTCTTGTTGAACTTAATAAGTTGTTCAGTTTGCTTGCTGTAGGTTTCCTGCATCAGGTCCGATACTTCTTTTACAAAGCCTTTGTCAGCTTCGTTGGTAAGGGTATCAATCATATTCGAAAACATTTTTTTCATAACTGATGAAGATTCTTGTATGTTTTTAAGAAAGTGGTCAACACTGGTATGGAAAGAGTTAGAACCCGATTCGGTACTCTTTACTTTGCCCATAGTATCGTGAGCCATTTCCATAACGTGGTTATATGAGTTAAGCATAAAATTAACTTGCTTATCATAAAGGTCGGCCATAACCTTGGTAGATTCTTTAAACCATTTGGTGGTTGCATGTATGCTGTTTTCAACACCTTCCTTAATAGCCTCAGCAGAATGATTTGGAGTAGCGTGCTTGCTCATGTTCTCGAACATGGTTTTGCCGGCATGCATAGCAGCTTCAAATTGCTTTGCGCTGTTTTCAGCAAAGGTCTTTGCCATTTCAGTAGCTTTTTCGGTTGCTGAATTAAGTTGTTCTTTCAAATTTTCGGTGTCTATGGTCTTTTTCATTGCGTTTGTTAAGTTTTACGTGGCAAAAGTGAACTATCTATATTAGTTTAATGTTATGCCTTATTTACTATTTAGTTATTATAATGTTTGTGGTCCTTTTTTTTAAGGGATTGCGAATTTCCATCTTTTTAGGTTAACACAGTAGCTTTTTTTACGCTTTGTCTTGTATAATTTACATATTTAGGCATAATCTACTGATTTACAGAATGTAACGTGAGTAGTGATTTTTTTCATGCAATGAGGAACATGTATTCCTACATTGTTTTAGGTCAATTTATATCAGTACCAATCTGTTTATTAGTAAAAGCCATTAATTTAGTCGCCATTAATCCATAAAACTCATTTACTATGATGCTTGGTGTACATTGTTCGGTTGGCGGCGGTTTAGAGCATGCCTTTGAAGAGGCTGCATTGCTTAACCTTGATGTTTTTCAAATATTTACCCGTAACCAAAGGCAGTGGAAGGCCAAGCCTATATCGGAAGATGAGAAAACCGCTTTTGCTGCTGCCTGGAAAAAACACCCGCATGTTAAAGCCATATTTGCCCATGCTTCATACCTAATAAACCTTGCCAGTGCTGATAAGGCATTACAAGATAAATCGATAATGGGTATAACGGATGAAGTTAAACGTTGCCATGAACTTGGCGTATTTGGTGCTGTATTGCACCCGGGTGCTGCAGGCGAAGCAACCGAACATGATGCCATGAAACGCATTGCAGAAGGGTTAAAAGAGGCTATCGCCAATACTCCAGGTTCGCATGTAAAGGTATTATTAGAGAATACGGCCGGACAAGGTTCGCACGTTGGCTATAAGTTTGAGCATACTCGCGAAATAATGGATATGGTTGGCAGCGACCGTATTGGCACCTGCTTTGATACCTGCCATGCTTTTGCAGCTGGTTACGATATACGCACCGAGCATGAGTTTGAAATGGTTATGGAACAATATGACCATATAATAGGGTTAAAGAATTTAAAAGCCATTCACCTGAATGATTCAAAAGGTGACCTGGGTAGCCGTATTGATAGACACGAACATATTGGGCAGGGCAAAATAGGTGTGAATGCCTTTAAGTATATGATGAAGAAATTCGCTCACATACCTAAGGTTATTGAAACCGATGCCGAAAACAATATGGATGAGGTGAATATAAAACTGCTTCGCGAACTTGCAGTTTAATTGTGAATTGTAAATGGTGAATTGTGAACGGGAACAATGAAGGAAAACGTTGTTAAAAGTAAATCGCTCGCATTTGCATTAAGAATTGTAAAAATGTATCAATTCCTGTGCAATGAGAAAAAAGAGTTTGTTCTAAGTAAACAATTACTCCGAAGCGGGACTGCTATTGGCGCCTTAATAAGAGAAGCTGAACAAGCAGAAAGCAAATCTGATTTTATTCACAAATTGGCTATCGCTCAAAAAGAAGCTAATGAAACAGATTACTGGTTGGTGCTTTTGTTTAATTCGGGATATCTTGATGAAAAGCAATACAATTCTATTGTCAATGATATTAACGAGTTGAATAAATTGCTTGCTTCAATTATTATTACCTCAAAGCAAAATATGGTGAACTAAAATGGTTCACAATTAACCATTCACAATTCACAATTACTTAAGTGGATTTCCCTTCTCGTCAAAGTTCTGAATGAAGCCCTTAATGTGCCCGCTTTCGTAAGTGGTCTCACTACTTAGGGTTCCATTTTCTCTGTATTGTTTTACAATGCCGTTCTTTATATCGTTGGTATAAGGTGTTTCAATTTCAGGGTTGCCATTGTCGTAATATTCTACCTCAATACCATTCTTTTTTCCGTGCATGTAAGGTATTTCCATTTCTACTTTTCCTCTGTCGGTATATTCTTTCACAATGCCGTTAAGAGTATCATTCACATATATCTCTTCGCTTTTTAACGCACCGCCGGGGTAGTAATACTTGGCTGTCCCATTCTTCTTCCCATCTATAAAAGGGAATTCAATATTTACCGCTCCACTGGCTAAATAATATTTGCCTACGCCATTCAACTTGCCATTGGTGTAAGGCCCTTCTTGTTGCAAGGCGCCATTTTCGTAAAACACTTTTACGGTGCCATTTACCACACTGTCAACATAAGGAAACTCCATGTTTTCAATTCCACTTTCAAAGTACCATTTGTTTATACCATTCAGTTTTCCGTGCGTATAATATGCTTCTGATTTTAATTTGCCGTCAGGGTAAAACACTTTCAGTTCACCTTCAATTTTTCCATCGTTGCATTTGTATTGTTGTTGCAGGGTTCCATCTTCGTAATATGCCTTAGCATCTCCATTGGCTTTGCCATCGCTATACTCCATCTGGTGTTTCAGGTGGCCGTCTCTGTAATATGCTCTCACAATCCCTACAGGCTTCCCATGCTTATATTCTGTAAGCCGATAGTAAGGAGCATTGGTATCTTTTGTGGCTTTCTCATTCGCATCAAGGTATTCCAACCACTTACCTTCCTTAACCGTATCATTTAAATTGTTCTCAGCCTCCGACTTGCTGAAAAAGCCTTTTTGCGCCCACGCAGAAAATGAGATACAGAGGAGCACTAAAATAAATGAGAACCTGATTTTCATAATTTATTTATTGAAACCGGGTTTCAGGATTATAATAATCGTTCTTCGGTGGTTTCACGCTCTTGTTGCGCATGGCAACCCGTATGCGTAATGATAGTGAGAATTCGAAATTGCTATAATCTTCAGGCGAGCCTGTACTGGAAGTGTTTAATGCTACACGGTATTCAGCTCCCGCACCTAGATTCAAGCCCGGAAAAACGTTTACATAACAAAACACTCCCGGTGTTATTGAAAAATAACGAATGGAACTTCGCCTGCCCCTGCGACCCATGGCTGCTAATACGGTTGAAGTATCGGGGTAAGTATTGGTCGATTCTGCAAATTTTACGGGCATTGATAAGTTTAGAATGCGCTCAGGAAACAGCATTGGCTCTATCTTTAAATAAAGATCAGAATACGATTGTACGTTATAATTGATAACCGGAATTCCACGATTGCTACCACCACTGCCTGCTTCATCAACCCCGAATGCAAAGTTTACATCATTAAATACTATGCCAAACAGATCGAGGCTTACACCACTAAGGTAGGTATGATTAAAAGCAAAACCGCTATACCCATCTTCCCATTGCAGGTTCGAATAGTGTATGTTTAACTTAATGGGCTTAAAAAGCGAATGAATAGAATCTTTCTGAGCACGCAACTGCAGAGCAAAAAATAGAGTGGCAAATAGTATCAAGTATCTCTTTGCCTTTATCATCTTCGATGATTATTTGTGTTAATTAATTTAAAGTCCGACACTAATTCCACGAATTACAATACAATTCTTCTGTGCTCCAAAGATTTTTTACCGAAGTTCACTATTATGCCTACATTCAATTTTGATGCGGCAAGATAGTTTAATACCTGGCCAATATGTTCTTGAACGATTCCTTCACAACTTTTAACTTCAAGTATTATTTTATCGAACACAACAAAATCAGCGAAATATTTATGTGGTAATACTATTTCTTTATAATGAACTAAAAACTCTTTCTCTCTTTCGTAGCTATATTCTCTCTGTTTGCATTCATATTCAATAGCATCTTTGTAAACAATTTCCGAAAACCCATTACCTAATTCTGTATGAACTTCCATGCATAGACCTACAATATCATAAGCATATTCTTTATGTATTAAGTCAGGCATTGTTTGATTTAATTCGTGAAATTAGTGTCGAATAGCTTTTATTTGCTTGTCAACTATAGCAAGGCCATCTTCAAATGAGTGTGGTGTATAACCTAACTCGTTAATGGCTTTATCTAATATAAAACCTGTACGCAAAGGACGTTCAGCCGGTTGTTTTATATCGCTTGTTTTGGCAGGGTTAATAAGGCTTTTATCTAAGTGCCAGAAATCAGCAATGCGTTGCACCATTTGTAAAATATCCATAAAATCCTTGCCCGAAATATGATAAATACCTGTTGCGCCTTTCATTGCTGCCAATACACATCCTTCTGCCAGATCTTCAGCAAGGGTAGGGGTACGGAACTGATCATCAACCACATTTATTTTCTTTCCTGCTGTTATCGAATCCTTGGCCCATAATACAATGTTGCTTCGACTCATATTGTCAACCACACCATACACCAGTACTGTACGAATAATGGTCCATTTAATACCTGACTTCTCAACTACTTTTTCCGATAATAATTTCGATTCGCAATAAACCGATTTTGGAGGGTACGGTATATCGGTTTCGCGGTATGGGCCATTCTTGCCATCAAATATAAAGTCGGTTGAAAGGTGAATGAGTTGGGCATTGTTGGGCTGTTTTTTAATGGCATCAACTAAGTACTGCACTGCATCTACATTCATTTTGCGGCACTCATCTATTGCAGTTTCACACGCATCCACGTTGGTCATGGCGGCCGTGTTTATTACCACATCGGGCTTAAATTTGTTTATTACAGTATCTACTTCCTGTGCATTGGTAATATCCATCGATTGATACGCATAACCATCTTGTTTAATAAGTCGGTTAGCTCCCTTAGATGTTGCAATAACTTCAACGCCAGGTTCGTTTAAAAGCCTGTAAACCAGTTTTTGGCCCAATAATCCGTTAGATCCGGTAATAAGTATTTTTT
>Ga0206980_1030_pt1 | contig 31187 bp, 24 predicted proteins | sample Alteio_BWMinCont_20_FD_153494 | JGI IMG/M metagenome (GOLD analysis project Ga0206980, IMG submission 153494) | Enriched cells from forest soil in Barre Woods Harvard Forest LTER site, Petersham, Massachusetts, United States -... | ecosystem: Environmental > Terrestrial > Soil > Temperate forest >...
ATTTAAAAGAGTATAAAGCCGAGCTTCCCTCAATGTATGTTTTGCTAAGTAAATAGAAAATGCCTCCTGCAAAATCCCATCTTTTTACAAGGTACGGATAATAGGTGGTTATTATATTAAGCACAATAGGGTCGAATTGAGCTGTGCAGCCAAAGCCAAAATATTGTTTATGCTGGTTGGTCATGAATTTTATAAACCGGCAATAGTTTGTGGGGTGGGTTATGTAACAACCTAAATTGTCGGTAAAATAAAATGAAGTATCAGCATCGTGCTTATGAATGTAATATTGTGAAACATTCTTATCTGAATCGTCAGATTGTATTATGCAGCCGTAACTATCCTTGTCGAAGCTTTGAGCTAAAGAATCATTAATTAAAATAGGTTGCTCATACGCCGATTTGTAAAACAGTGTATAATGCTTGCGGGCTTTAACCAATGAATGTATATTGATTATACATATAATTATGAGTAAGCCGGCCAAAAATATTCTGTGTATGTCGGGTAGTAAACCAAACAGGATAAACAAAAAGAATGGGAAGCTGAAAATAAGCACAGAATACTGCAATACCGGGTTAGCGTATATCGAATAGAAAAAACCTGTTAGCATGGGTATTAAGAACCAGCAGAATGATATGATGTAATACTTTTTATTGGTAAGACCTTTTCGAAAAACGTTGTAAACGCCCAACAAGAATAATGCCAGTACAACTATTATTACCGAATTGGAGAATTGAAAAACATAATATAGATACTCTAGTATAAAGGTATTACTTGGTGCTCCAAGCCATCCACCTGGCCCGCCAATGCCTCCTTTGCTCAATTGATAAAAGAAGATATGCAGATGGGGTATATAAAGAACAAAAATGAGTATGCCTGCCAGAATATACTTGAGTAAATACTTCTTCTGAATGAAGAATAAGCCTGTAAGGCCAACCATGGCTGCAAACAGTAAACAAAAATGATGATCGTAAGCACAGAGAGCGCTAAACAAAATGTATGGTAAGGAATTTTTTAACAGATTGGTTTCAGGTTTAAAGACAACCTTGTCCCAATAATAAACCATGGCAATGGCTACAAACAAGCCGCTTATATAAGGCCTTATTTCCTGGCTGTACATTATAGGGTACTGCAATGTGGCCATGTAAGCTGCACATACCAACCCAACAGTATTATTGTACCAGTTTTGCCCTACTTTATAGGTGTAGTAAACTGCCGATATACCAAATGCAATGAAGGGCAGTTTAACAAGTAGTTCATTGTATCCAAACAACTTTGTCCAATAGTATATAAACACCTGAACGCCGGCAGGGTGGTTGTCTTGTATCATAACCCCCTGTTTTATTTCTTCAGATAATGTACTGTAATGGGTACGTATAAACTCAGTTACCTCATCATAGGTCATTGGTATCTGAAAAGGGTGTATAAGCCTAAGTATTGCAGCTAAAAGCAATAACCCAATAAGAAATATGTCAGCTGACTTTTTAATCATTACAATATGTAAAACAAAAGTATCATATATATGGTTAATAATGTTTTATATCACCGGAACACGGGTTACACTTTTGAAATTTGTTACCCGTCAACTAATTGATCTTCAGCGGTATGGTTTTAAATAAAAATGGCATTTTGTAACCCGTCTTTGGCTTTTATACGCATGGCTTTTTAAATAAAAACCGTAATTTTTAGTGTCGTTTAATGTCGTGCAATAAAATTATGTTTTGTTCTTCTCATTGCTTATTAGCCTGTTATCGGCTGTTATGTGTACCAAATTCATTTCGTAAGTGTCGTATGATTTTATAAAGCATTGATTTTTAAAGTGATAGTTACGACAAAAGTTACTTGCATTGGGCTCAGCATTTTAGATTTGTTTATTACAGTGAATGCCTTAGATACAAAGTTATAAAGGCTTAAGTGTAATTCTTAAAAAAGATGTACTAGATTTTCAACAAGCCCGCATACCTAATAAGCCTTCATTTTCTTATGTCGAAAGTATATTTAGTACTTTATCTCGAATAAATTTAGATTTTTGTAATAACCAATATTTAAAATGGCTGTAATCAATTCCATATTCTCCTGGCTCATGAAAAAACGCATGCACCAGATAGAGCTGTTCATGCGTTACCCATATGAAGTACAGCAGGAATGGTTACACAGATTGGTTGATTCGGCAAAAGATACTGAGTGGGGTAAGAAATACGAATATTCATCCATCCTTACCGAAGCAGAATTCAAGAGAAGGATTCCTATAAGCGAATATGATGATTTGAAGCCTTATATAGACCGGTTGCGTAAAGGAGAACAGAACCTGCTTTGGCCGAGTGAAATTCGGTGGTTTGCTAAATCATCGGGTACGACAAGCGATAAAAGTAAATTTATACCTGTCAGCCAGGAATCATTGGATGAATGCCATTTTAAAGGTGGTAAGGATATGCTTACCCTATACTGCCACAATTACCCGGATACTCATTTGTTCGATGGTAAAACGCTTTCATTAGGAGGTAGCTATAAAGAAGAGGAAGGAAACATATATGCCCGTAATGGCGATCTTTCGGCCATAATCATGGAAAACCTGCCGGGCTGGGCAGAATTCTTTCGTGCTCCTGATCTTTCTATTGCACTAATGAGTGAGTGGGAGGAGAAGATGAATAAGATAGCCGAGGCTATTATGCATGAAAACATTACCTGCCTAAGCGGTGTGCCTTCCTGGATGTTGGTTTTGCTGAAGCATACACTTAAATTAAGCGGTAAAAAGAACCTTGCTGAGCTATGGCCGCAACTGGAGATATTTTTTCACGGTGGTGTGAACTTCACTCCTTACCGGGAACAGTATACCGACATGTTCAAACCTCTGAAAGTTAATTTTTGGGAGGTGTACAATGCCTCGGAAGGTTTTTTTGGAATACAAGATAGTTTTAGCGGTAAGCAGGATATGTTATTGATGCTGGATTATGGTATCTACTACGAGTTTATACCTATGGAGCATATTGAAAAACGCGATGTTGCGCTTTCGTTGGCAGAAGTTAAAACAGGTGTTAATTATGCCCTGGTTATTTCTACCAGTGGTGGCCTATGGCGTTATATGCTTGGTGATACCATTCAGTTTACATCAATTAACCCTTTCAGGTTTATTATTACCGGTAGGGTTAAGCATTTTATAAATGCATTTGGCGAAGAGTTGATAATGGACAACGCAGAAAAAGCTCTGAATGCGGCTTGTGAACGTACCGGTGCAATTATTTCAGAATATACTGCAGCGCCGGTTTATATGAAGGGTGATGCCAAAGGGGCTCATGAGTGGTTAATTGAATTTAAGCGCCCGCCTGAGAATATAAATTACTTTACCGAAGTGCTTGATAATTCTTTAAAGGCCTTGAATTCTGACTATGAAGCCAAGCGGTATAAGGATATGACACTAACTATGCCAATTATACGTTCTTTACCTGAGAATGCCTTCTTTAACTGGATGAAGCAACGAGGTAAATTAGGCGGGCAGCATAAAGTGCCAAGGCTAACAAACGACCGTAAATATGTAGATGATATTATGGGCTCAATAAAAATGCAGGCATAATGAATTCGAAGCGTTGGGTCGGTATTTCTCTATTGTTTGTTGCTCTATTAATAGTAAGTGCATTTAAACTGCCTGCATCCTATAAACTCGTTACTAAAGTTCCTCTTAACGGCGGCACTTTTACTACCGATAACTTACAAAACCTGTACGTGTATGAAAGCAATGTGTTAAAGAAGTACAATTCTTCAGGTACTCTTTTATACACTCATGGAGACAAATTCTACGGTGATATAACCCTTGTGAATGCCTATGACCCGATGAAGGTGATGGTGTTTTATAAAGATTTCCCGGTGATATTGTTTCTAGACAATACCTTGAGCCAGAATGGTAACTTAATTAACCCAGCTGATGTTGGGTACCCGCTCACCCAATTGGCCTGTGTGTCGCACGATAATGGATTATGGCTATTTGATGGACAAAACATGCAGTTGGTAAGGTTTGATGTAAATTTAACACAGCTCCAAAAGACCGGTAATTTAAACCAATTATTAGGCATACAGCTGAATCCTTCGGCTTTATGGGAATACAATAATTATGTATACCTGAATGATACTACGGAAGGAATTTTAATGTTCGATAATTTTGGAACCTATTATAAAACCTTACCATTTAAAGGTATCAAGCATTTTGAGGTCAGGGGGGATGATATGTTTTATATGCAAGATCATAAGATACATGTGTTCCATATGAAAACCATAACTGAAGATGTGATAATCCAACCCGATGAACTTGCTACCCAATGCAGGGTTGAAAAGAACTTACTTTTTGAAAAGTATATGGATACGGTTAGAGTCTACGAAATAAAATGATCAGCCTTTAAGTTCCTGCTTAATATAATCTTCGATCTTATAAACCGGTGCCCATTTAAGCATAGTTGTTGCTTTAGTTATATCAGCAAAGGTTATGTCTGCCTCTCCTTCGCGCTTCGCAATAAAGCTGTATTTGTCCGATATCATTTTTGCAAGGTCGAGTATACTTAAAGTTGAGCCGTTGCCAATGTTAAAAGCTGTATTTAGCTTTGATGGGAATATGGCTGCCTGGTAGTTAGCTTTTGCAAGATCAGAAACGTGAATGAAATCGCGTTTTTGCTGACCATCGCCTGTTATTAACAGTTCTTGTCCGTTCTTTTTATGATTTAAAAATATACCCACTACGCTACTATATGCATTGAATTTATTGGCCGGGTTAAAACTGCGTGGGCCATAAGGGTTAAAATATCGTAAAGTCACATAGTCGAGTGGGTAGCGTGTGGCAATAAGTTCAATATATTTTTCTATCTCATACTTTTGAAAAGCATACGGACTAAGGCAGCTTACCGATTCGTCCTCGGCTGTTGGTATATGTTCTGGAGTACCATATATGGCGCTTGATCCGCTATAAATAAACCTAGGGAAATGATTCTCCCTTACCATGGTTTCAATAAGGTGTATACCACTAACCAGGTTGGCTGTGATGTGCTCAGTAATCAGTTCGAAACTTGGTTGTATGCGAGGTAAAGCAGCCAAATGAAAAACCTTGTCATACTCTTTTAACGACCTAACATCAGTACAGTTTTGTTTAATAAGAGTAAAACGCTTATTGTTCTTATGCTCCGCTATGTTAATTTCTGATCCGGTAGATAAATTATCAATACCCGTAATTTGCCAATCAGTATTTGCTATTAAATAATCGAGTAGGTTAGAACCTATAAATCCCGCAACGCCTGTAATTAAAACCTTCATAATCTTGCTTAATTCGGTTTAAAGGTAAAGTTTTTGACGTATTGCACTATCTCTTCTTTGTTAAACGCGTAGTTAAGCTGGTGTTTGACGCCAATATATGGCCTGAAGCGCAATGTGTTTTGCAAGCTGCCAATAGGGGGCTTACCACTAAAAATAATGAGCACCTGGTTATTGGTGTATTCGCCTAAGTTGTTTACTCCTGAATGTTGAGTAATAAGCAACTGGCTTTTAGCTGCAGTCTCTAAAATTACGCGGTTGTCTTTCGATAAACAGGCTACAATATTCCCTTCAGATTGTAAGTCAGCGCTTAAGGATGGATGCCCTGTTATGTAAACCTTATCGAAATAAGGGCTTATCGCTCTGGCCATATCCATATAATCCCATGGGCCTCCGTTATTGTCAGTATAAGCTGCGCCTTTTTTACGAGGGAATATAACCGCGGCTTTTTCTTTACCTTTGCTATAAACTTTTTCAAGGTCATACGTTTTCATAAACGGCCCTTTAAGCATCCAGTTGCGATGTATAAACCAGTAATAATACTTATCTCCAATATTCCAGAATGGTATGGATGTGTCTTTTTTTGCAAGTTTTTCAAATTTGTCTATTTCCTGCTGCACATCGTCAGGTGGTATAGTTTCGTTGGCATTGGCAGCTACTTCACCAAAAAAATCGCGTAAAGGGAAGTACTCTGCTATGATACTTTCACCTCGTTCATTAACTAAAAAAGGTTTATGAAGTTCTAAGCCGCAGTAATGTATTTTAACACCTTTTGAATGCAGATAGGAGAGGAATGGTAAGTTGTGTGCCAAAAAATGACCGAACTCTCCTTTAAAGGGGCCATAATAGCACTCCTTTAAGCGCAATGTCCTTTTTAAGCGTTTATTGGCTGATAAGTAACCCCGCCATATTTTAAACCAAAATCTCAAATAACTAAGCCCTGAATATTGTTTCGCAAACGTACCATTATCAGAAAAACCACCTTGCGGCGCATATTTATAATGAGGTAAGTCCATTTGTGATATTAGAAACACAAAAGTAGAATATATTTACCAGCGACGGATGATTGTTAGGATGCTAGCGTATTTTCAATAATACAGGACTTGGATTCTTTATATTTGTATCGTAGTGTATAATAGTCTGATGAAACTAAAAAAAATAGCAGGTTTTTTCTTCCCTTCAAGCTCAACTTGGGGGTTTTGGTTGTGCATGGGCTTGTTTTTTAAGGGTGTTTTGTTTTTTATCCAAATTCACGACCATTCCGTAGACAATGGTTACCCAATACCTGGTTTTATTGGTGGTAGTTGGGGTGATACCCAGTCGTATTTGGTCCCTATTGATAACCTATTGAGTGGGAAGGGTTATACTCCTGATTTTCGCTTACCAGGATATGGTATTGTTTATTTGCCTTTCGCATTACTTTTTTCAAAAGGCGGTGCATGTAATGTGCTGATTTTTATTCAATTTATTGTGTCTTCAATTTCGGTATATGCTTTGGCCTTAAGTGTAAAAAATATTTTTAAGAGTAATGTTTTTTTTTACATTACATTTTATCTTTACGCAATAAGTAGCTTTTCTAATTGCTACGATTCTATCCTGCTCACCGAAAGCCTCACCACGTCATTTCTTGTGTTTTCGATTTACTTCTTTAGTAGGTATTTAATAAAGGGTAATAGAAGGTATGTTTTATTATCAGGCTTTTTCTTGGCCTGGGTAATATTTTTAAGACCTGTTTTTGTACCCTTACTAGCAGTTTTGTTTGTTTTAATGTTTATTAATACAAAAAAAATTACGATTGCTGTTTTAATATTGATTCCGTTTTTGCTTTTTGATGGAGTATGGGTTATAAGAAATTATTCATTGTATAAAAAAATAATACCGTTTACAAAGTCCTTGCATTATTTTGGTGAAAATAGCTACTACCCTTATGTTTTTACATTTTGTGCAGCATGGGGAGGCTGCCATACAGATGGACAAACATACCTTTTGCCGGAATTGTCGAATGACAATTTCAAGCCTAATATTCCAGATTATATTTATACATCTAAATTCAATTTTGATAGTATACACGCAGTAAGAGAATTAATAAAAAAAGTTACTAGTGACTCTTCTGGGGTACCTCAAAAACAACAAGATGTTTATACAGAAAAGATAAAGCAAAAGTTAACACAATATGCTCAATCTATTAAAAATGAAAAGCCATTTTTATATTATATAAAAGGTCCTTCCATTGCCCTCGAAATGGAGTTGTCGATAACCTACTTTAGTGTTGTTTTCTTGAACAACTATACAATTATGTGGTGCAAAATATGTTATTATTTCACAATGATAAGTGGTTTTATTGGCGCTGTATTGATGTTGATAGTCTTTAAAAAGAACTTGAATTCATTGATGTTTGTAATTATACCATTATACACAATGGTAATTCATGGCATCATTTTAAGGGTTGGTGAAAACAGATATATAGTACCATCATATCCATTTATAGTAGTATGTGCAGCCTATGCCATATATAGTATCTATTTGAGTTTCTTTTCTGAAAAGCAAACAAATGAGTAATAGGTATGCATTTGTAATACAGGCGCGAAGCGGTTCTACCAGGCTGCCCAATAAAATTCTTTTGCCATTTTATAATGGTAAAACAATACTTGATATCCAACTGGAGAATATCAAAGAAAATTTTCCGGGTTCATTAGTCATTTTGGCGACAACTGTTAATAATGCAGATGATGTTATTATGGATAAATACATCAATTGGGATGGTTTGAATGTATTTAGGGGAGATGAAAACAATGTTTTGAAGCGTTTTATAGATGCGGCAAAAGCATTTGGAGTAGAGAATATTATACGTGTTTGCTCCGATAATCCTTTTCTGTCAATGAGCTACTGCGATGCGATGATTGATGAGTATTTTAAAGCACATTGTGATTATGTTTCATATGGGTTTAGTAATGGAACGCCTGCTATAAGATCTCATAGTGGTTTGTTTGCGGAAATGACTTGTTTGAAGACATTAGAAAAGGTGATGCAAAGCACTACAGAACCTTTGTTTATGGAACATGTTACGAATTATATTTATACACACCCAAGTGACTTTAAGTGCGATTTTATTTCTGTACCGGAATTTATAGATAGCTATTTAGATAAGCTTCGGCTTACTATAGATACACAGGTGGATTTTACAAATCTTCAAAAGCTGTATCTTGCAGTTTTAAAGAAATATGGATTTAAATTTACAGATGAACAACTTTTAGCTGAAGTAGAAGCCAATACAGAATTGGTTAAATCAATGTCGGAACAGATAAAGCAATATGCAAAATAGTAATTCAATATACGTTATAGGAGAAGTAGGACAGAACCATAATGGTTCTATGGATATAGCCAGGAGGATAATAGATATGGTTGCAGCCGATATACCAGAGCCATTATTTGATATATCTATTCCTAAAATGAATGCAGTGAAGTTTACTCGCCGCGATTTGAAGGAAGAGCTATCCCGATCTCAAATGGAAAAGCCATATAACTCTCCTCATTCTTTTGGGGCAACTTATGGCGAGCATAGAGCATTTTTAGAGTTGAATGATGAGCAACATTTTGAGTTGTATAAGTATTCGAAATCGTTAGGGTTCGATTTTGTTGAAACACTTTGTGCTATCGGTTGCCTTTCAATGCTTAAGCTATTTAAGCCTGATAAGCTTAAAGTCGCCAGTCGTGATTTGACCAATTTGCCTTTGCTCGATGCCTTGGCAGAAACTCAAATACCAATCATACTTTCAACCGGTATGGCTGGTAAAAAAGAATTGGATGAAGCACTTGAAGTGGTTAACAGGCATCATAATAATATCACTATTTTACATTGTGTTTCCCAATATCCAACACATCCGCAAAATGTTAATTTAAATAGTATTACTTACCTGAAAGAATCATATCCAACGTATACTGTTGGATATTCAGATCACACCATTGGTATTGCTGCCCCGGTTGCTGCTGTGGCAATGGGTGCCAGGGTTATTGAAAAGCACGTTACCCTCGATCGTAATATGAAAGGTACCGATCAGGCAGGATCATTAGGCCCTGACGGTATAAAAAGAATGATGCGGGATATACGTTTATTGGAAATGTCATTCGGTAAGAAAGAAATATTTATCGATCCTACAGTTGAATCTTCCCGAACTAAGCTTGAAAGATCAATAGCTACCAAGCGATTGATCAAAAAAGGTGAAACTTTAAAATTAGAAGACATCCATATGTTATCGCCCGGCGACGGCTTTAAATGGTCTGATAGAAGTAACGTTATTGGCCATAAGGCTTTAAAGGAAATACCGCAGGACGAAGTAATATATAAAGCAGACATAGAGTAGGTAATAACCTGCCAGGAGAATATGTATAAAGCTTTAAACATAAAATGGTATTATATTCTTCTTTTGGCCTGTTTAATTACATTAAGGTTTGCATATCTCGATCAGGATACCCCAGCCTACCAGCTTACAAATATCTCACAAGAAGATGAGCCTTATTATTCAATAAGTGCGGTTCTGAAGTTGTGTAATGACGACGGACGTACAGTTAAGGGTTTTGAAAGAACAAAATCAGAAGGACTTGATATGTATAATAGGTTGTTAACTTATTCATCCCTGAAAATATTTGGCAATAACTATTGGGGGCTGAGAATACCTGATGTAATAGTGTCTTTGCTGTTTCTTCTACTTATGTTTTCTGTTTTTAATTCTATTAGTCCGGGAAATAAATTGTCATTATTGTTAATGGGCATAATGGCAACAAACTTTTATCTCTTTGCTTTCTCACGTTATAATAACCCTCAAATATTTTCGGTATTGGCTGTTACATGGGTTATCTGGCTAATTGTTAAATATGGGTTTGAAAACCCTTTGCCATTAATTGCGCTTGGTTTTTTTGCTGCCTTCGCCGTATTTTTTGTGTATGTGATGAATTTCTTTTTACTAGCAGGAGTGGGGTTGTTTGTTTTCATAAAAGCAATTCAGCAAAAAAAAACTTTATTGCTGGTGTACTTTCTTACAGGCATAGTTTTGTGTTTCCTGGCTTTTTTTGCCGGATTGCATTTGATTGGCAGCAGTTTAAGTATTGTTGTTAATAAGGTTATAAGTTACGGAGGAGGAGATAACGATATATTATTGGCAAGTGGAAATATTAAGGCTTTATTTCAACGAGGTATAACCGCTCTTACTAATACGGGTTTTTTTCGATATCAGTTACCGCTTTTGTTTGTGTCACTGGTAGTATTGCCTCTGTTGCTTATTAAGGCCTTTAAGAAAAACGAAAAAAATGGTTCCATTTCGCTACTAATATTGCTGATTTTAATTTGTCAAGTCTTGCAGAATTTCTTTGCTATCAGTTATCCGTTCAAGAAGATGTTAGTTGATTTACCTGTCATCATGTTGTTATTATTTCTGGTGTTTAATGATTTTGACCTTAAAACTTTTGTGTTAAAGACATCTGGTAAATTTTTGATGTTAGCATGGCTTCTTGCGGCTATTGTAATTTGTTGGTTTAACTACAAAACCAATAAGTCGCCTGATTATTGGAATTATAACGGTGTAGGGTGCTTTGGTGCGACTCCTATGTGGTTCAATATTATAAATATCGGAAGTTGTATGACATTGGCCGGTATCTTTATTTGGGGTGTATTATTTAATAGCTATAGCTATGGTAAGTCAGCGTTTACTTTTCTCTTTGTTGTTTCTTTACTTATTAACCTGGTGTTTACTATTAATGTGTTTATTGTAAATAGGAAATATGAAGTAAGAGATTGTCTTGTAGGCCTTCGGCCTTTGATCAATAATAAGGTTGTTATAGAAGGGTTTCCACTTACATATCAACTATACACTGATTGTAAGCCTGCTTTAAATGGTTACGAAATTGATTTTATTGATAAACCAAGTAATGAGGTTTTTAATAGAATGTTGGCAAACAAACAAGCAGATTTTGTTATTGATAAGGTTATGTCAGGAAATCCGCCATACCATAAAGACTACCCTGCTCTTACTTTGGTTAAAGTGTGTAACTTTGAGTGTTATAGTTACTATGTGTATAAAAACAGCCTCGAATAATATTTATTGTTAAAATATGCTGCCTAAACTTGTATTAACTGATGTGGATGGGGTACTTACCGATGGAGGTATGTATTACGACCAGAAAGATAATGAATGGAAGAAGTTTAATACCGCTGATAGTTTTGGGGTAATGCTCTGTAGTACTATGGGGATTGAGGTGGTTTTTATAACCGGCGAGGATACTAAAATTGTTGAACGCAGAGCAAATAAATTGAAAATAAAACATCTTATCCAGGGCTCGCGTAATAAATTATCTGATGCTGAAAAGCTTTGCAAAAAGCTGAAATTGAAGTTAACCGAACTAGCATACATCGGTGATGATTACATCGACCTGAATCTATTACAAAAAGTAGGGTTTTCTGGTACGCCTGCCAATGCCCCGAGTTATATAAAAGATAAAGTGGATTTTGTGACTAAAAAATCTGGTGGTGAGGGAGCTTTCAGAGAGTTTATTGAGGAAATATTTAGGCGCGAAGGAATTCTTGATTCCACTATTCAAAAAATACTGGCTGAAAAATATAGCGTAAAATAGAAGACTACTTCAGAGCAGTATGGTGCATTTTAAAACATGGATATTGTTCGTTCGTACCATAATAAGCTTTGCCTTGTCACCTAAAGGCTTTTCTAAATATTCTCTAGCTGGGAAAACGTTGTTTTCACTAACTTTCAGATACCCTGATAAAAGCAAGCATAGTTTTGGCTTCTTTTTGAAAAAGTATTTAGAAGCCTTAACTTGTAAGCGAATAATGCTTAATGATGCATGTCATAAATATACATCAGGGGATATTTTTTTCTATGATAACGATTCTTCGGTAGCTAACGAAAAAGCCAGAAAGGGGCATATTGAATTTTTTTTAAAGCACCCTGTTAATGGTAGCATATGGAAGGATAAACTGCTTGCTTACTTCAGTTTGAGCGATAAGTTTTTACAACTATTGTTTGAAACCTTGCTTTTTATATTCCTGCTTCCGTTAACCCTGTTTGCTGAATATGAAGGTTCATTGGGTATGATTTTTATTGAGTATATAGAATTAGTAAATCTGATTAAAATTGTAAAAAAAGAAGAGGTCAATACTTTGTATTACTATTCTATTTACGAGAAGGATTCAAACATTTCTTCAATTGCATTACAAAATATGGGTGTTAGGGTTAATAAAATAACATCGCTTACACCACTTAAGTTCTGGAATAGTATTATAGTGGCTGCTGATAAACTGATATTATGCGATATGAACCAGTTAGACGAAGTAGATGAATATAAAAGTACTATTCAGGTAGATGCTATAGAAGTTTGGGGGCCGGAAACTATAGCTGGTTCGGCCGCTCATTATTTCAACGGAGGTAGATACGATACGAACAAGAACGTAATAGGTTTTTATTCTACTGCAGCATATATGCGGGCTATGCAAGGAGATGTAGACCATAAAAACAGTGCAAGAAACGAAAATTTAGTTAAATCATACCTGGCAGAGTATTTAAGGGCTAATCGGGCAAAAAAATTAATAGTGTTCCCCCATCCACGTGAAAAACGTGCAGAGAATAAGAGATTAGTAGAAGACCACTATAACTCTTTCTTTAATGGGCTCAGCTTCACAATATATGATAGCGAACTACCTTCTTCCTTATGTTTCGATGCCGTTGATCTTGGTATAGCAATGTATTCGAGCGTTATTTACGAACGGCTTTATTTCGGGTTTAAGTGCCTGATGATGCCGGGTGAAGAGGGCTTAGAACTACCAGGCAAAGCTTTGAGCTATATTTGTGCTAGAAGTAAAGAGGATCTATTTGCCAAAGCTGATATGTTCTCAGATTTAACTGTGCTAGAATATTTTAAAAAAACAGGATTGAAGCAATCTCCCTTTATGGTTGAATTATTGAATACCCCACATAGTAAATGAGTATTGTAATTGTAAATTACGGCTTGGGCAATTTGGCGGCAATTAAAAATATGCTGCGTAAGCTGGGTCATGATTCGGTTATAAGTTCTGATGTTGATGTTATAGCAGGTGCAGGTAAATTAATCATTCCAGGGGTAGGTGCATTTGGCAAAGGAATGGAGAACATTAAAAGCATGAACTTGTTGGATGTGCTTAACAAGAAGGCGTTGAACGAGAAGGTACCTGTACTGGGTATTTGCCTGGGTATGCAGCTTTTAACCTCGCATAGTGAGGAAGGCAATGTAAATGGGTTAAACTGGATACCATTACAAACTAAGAAATTTGTGTTTTCACAGGAACAAAAACTCACTATCCCTCACATGGGATGGACTGACGTTGAATACAAGCCAAATCATTGGTTGTTTGAAGGCTATACTGAACAGCCACGGTTTTATTTTGCGCATTCATATTATGTAGAGTATACCCCAGCGTATTCGGTTGCTGAAGCGGTATACGGGTTTAAGTTTGCTTGCGCTATTGAACATGAAAATATTGTAGGGGTACAGTTTCACCCTGAAAAAAGCCACCGGTTTGGCTTAAACCTTCTCAATAACTTTGCAACGAAATAGCGATGAGGAGAGTGCGTATAATACCGGTATTGCTTATAAAAGGCAATGGATTGTATAAGACCATTGGTTTCAAAAAGCCCAATTATATTGGCGACCCGATTAACGCCGTTAAAATATTTAACGATAAAGGTGTTGACGAAATAGTAATACTTGATATTGATGCTACTATTGAAAAACGCGGACCGAATTTTGTCCTGATAGAAGATATTGCCAGCGAATGTTTTATGCCTATGGCATATGGTGGCGGAATAAGTAATATGGATCAGGCTCGTGCTGTTTTTAATTTGGGTGTCGAAAAGGTGGTTATTAATTCTGCATTTGAAAACAGTGCTGAGCTTGTTGCCCAAATTGCTGAAGAATATGGTAGCCAAAGTGCGGTAGTATCAATAGATTATAAAAAGAGTCTATTGGGTAGCGCTTCGGTTTTTACGGTCGGGGCTACTCATAAAACCAATTCTAACCCTGTAGATTATGCCTTGCAGGCCGTTAAAGCGGGAGCAGGGGAGTTGTTTATTACATCCATAGATAAAGATGGTACCCGTTTAGGATATGATCTACCAATGCTTGCTAAAATAACCACGGCGGTAAATGTGCCTGTTATTGCTTGTGGAGGTGCTGATGGCATGGAAGACTTTTATGACGCTATTACTAAGTCAGGTGTATCCGCAGTTGCAGCGGGTAGTATGTTTGTATATAAAGGCGATATTGATTCGATTTTGATAAATTACCCTTCGCAGGAAGAGATAAATAAGTTGTATGCCCGATTATAAGGAGAATAAAGAAATGAAGGTTTGTGTACGTTGCATTATGGATAATGTAAACGACCCTGATTTGGTATTTGATGAAAGGGGTATTTGTAACCATTGTCTAAACTATGAACGTGAAGTTGCTCAACTGGATTTTCTTAATTCAAAAGGTCAAAACTTAGACTCTGTTTTCGCTAGAATTAAAGAAAGTAGTAAAGGCAAAAAGTATGATGCAGTGCTGGGAGTAAGTGGCGGAGTAGATAGTACGTACCTTGCATATCTCGCAAAAAAAATGGGCTTAAAACTGCTATTGGTACATTGCGATAACGGCTGGAATTCGGAATTGTCTGTTAAGAATATTGAAGGAATCATTCAGCATACAGGGTTCGACCTGCATACAATAGTTCTTGATTGGGAGGAGTTTAAAGATATTCAGCTTTCGTTCTTTAAAGCAGGTGTGGTAGATATTGAATTGCCATATGATTATGCTTTAGTAGCATCCATCTACAAGGTTGCAGAAAAGCACGGAATAAGTAGTTTGTTGAGCGGCCATAACCTGGTTACAGAAGGAACATACATGCCCAAAAGCTGGAGGCACGATAAGTTAGATATTATTAATATAAAGGCTATTCATAAGCTGTTTGGTAAACGTAAAATGAAGACTTTTCCTCATTTTTCAACCTGGAGGATGTCCTATTATTCCCTGACTAAAAAATTCGAAAATATTCGGTTGCTTAACTATGTTAAATACGATAAAAAAGAAGCGAAGGATATAATTATAAAAGAAATGGGCTGGCGCGATTACGGAGGCAAGCACTACGAATCGGTATTTACCCGCTTTTATCAAGGCTATATTTTACCACAGAAATTCCACATCGATAAAAGACAGTTTCATTATTCAGTACTTATTTGTTCCGGGCAAATAACCCGTGAAGAAGCGTTAGAAGAAATGAAGAAACCTACCTATCCAAATCCGCAAATGCTGAAAGAGGACACTGAGTATGTGAAAAAGAAATTGGGTTTTACCGATGAAACATTTGCCCAGTATATGTCGGCGCCCATTCACAAACACACCGATTACCCCAATATGGAGGTTTATTGGAAGCAATACTACAGGGTTATAAAGATACTAGTGCCATTTAAGTTTATTCTTCGGGCAATATTTGAGCGTAAGTAAAAATGGGGAAATCAGTACTTATAGTTTCCTATACTTTTCCTCCTTCTACCAATGTGGGAGGTAGGCGCTGGTCTAAAATGGTGCATCATCTTGCTAGTGCCGGGAATAAAGTTCATGTGTTAACAGCAACACCTAATGAAAAAAGTGAGTATGATACATCTTCTAAAGATGGTATAACAATACATCGTATTAATGGTGGTTACCCGGAAATACTTGCGAATTATAAGATCTCAAGCTTTGTTCAGAAAGTAAAGTATGCATTAACGGTTAGGTATTTAAACCTTACCAATAAAGGGAATATATACGATAAGTCGGTTTGCTGGAAGGATGCTTTGCAAGCTAAGATACTGGAGATAACCAGGCGAGAAAATATAAAGAATGTAATTGTTTCAGCCCCACCGTTTCAGCAAATGCATTATGTGGCTGAACTGAAAGATAAGCATCCTGAATTGAATATTATTCTTGATTTTAGGGACCCGTGGGCCGAACACGCTGATTTTTCAAAATTCTATAGCCTGTCAGATGAACGAATGCGGTACCAACTACAAATTGAAAAAAATGCTTTAGATAAAGTCGACACTGTTATTTCAATTTCGCAAGGCATTACCGAGGGACTTGAAAAAGTATTAGGTAAAGCAAGTGATAAGTTTGTTACCATAACCAATGGTGTTGATTCGTCTGATTATAACTTTTTGAAGAATCTCCCTGTTTCAAGCGATGATAAGTTTCGGATAGTTTATTATGGCTCACTATACCCGCGAACTGAAGATAACCTTGAAGCTTTAGTTGGTTTTATTAATAGGAATATGGAAGTTCTTAAAAAAGCAAATGTGCAGTTTGAGTTTTGTGGGCATGTAAATGATAGTGGATTGACTATTTTGCAGAAGGCTGAGCCAGGATTCATAGTGTATCATGGCGTAAAGCCATATAAAGGGGCCTTACAGATACTTAATGGGGCATCAATGGGACTCATTATAATTGCAAAGGACCATGAGGATATACAGTTTAATACCAAGCTTATGGAATGTATGGCACTCCATAAAAGGATTTTCTTAATTGGCCCTGATGGTAGGGTGGGTAGGTTCCTTGAAGAGAACAAAATTGGAGTTAGATTCTCAAATGAAACCATTGGTGATATGCTGGGCTGGATAACAGACAAGAATAAGCTCAACTCACTTTCTTATGAAAATTTTGACCTCTCTCTTTTTGAATATAGTAACTTAGCAAAGCAGGTTGAGGCGCTACTTAAATAACGACCCTGTTTTAAGGAATGGAAGTAATAACAAGAAATGAAATAGTAAGTCATTCTGATTTTGATGAGAGTGTATTGCCTTATTTTCTATCCGTAGGCTACGAGGCTTTTATAAAGAAGTCTGATAATTACCTGTTGTTTTATTCTAAGATATTAAATACGTTAATGCCGGTACGTAAGTACGCCGTAAAATCATTCGCACTTTTACAAGTCATATATCCACCAGTTACCGTTTCAGGTACAAGGCTTTCAGCAAAAGATGAAAAGCAATTTTTAAATGAATTCACTTCTCTCGTTAAAAAGAAGAAACTAGGAATAAGGGTGGTACAGTCATATAGTTATGCCGTTTTTAAGGCCGTGCCTACAGGTTCTGTTTCTTGCCCCTTTGGTACCTATGTTGTAAATATGGCAAAGCATATTGAAGAAGAGTTATTCTTAGGTATTGACCCTAAAGGCCGTAATAAAATACGGAATGCCCAAAAGAATGGAGTGGAACTGAAATGGGGCGTTAAGCATGTCGCTGATTTTTATAAGCTATATAGGGATACAATGGAGCGTTCTAAAATGTATTGCGATACTGAGGAGCACTTTTTAGAAATGGCAAAGCAATTGAGCAGTAATAATATTTTGTGCGGTGTATCTTATGTAAGTGGTAAACCGCAGGCTGGTTTGTTTATTCCGTATACTGCTTATTCCGGTTACTATTTACATGGGGCAATGGCTGCTAAAATGGATAACCCCGGGGCTATGGATTATTTGCAATGGGAAGCCATACGGATTTTGAAAACTAAGGGTGTTAAACAATATGATTTTGTTGGGGCCAGGCTTAGTAATGTTGCCGGCACTAAATTAGAGGGGATACAGAATTTTAAGAAAAAATTTGGTGGCGAACTTTTGCATGGCCATTTATGGAAGATGGACATAGATACCATGCAGTGCAGAATATTTGACGGGCTTTTAAAAGTTAATCGCACTTTAAAGCGTGCAGTGAAGCATAAAGATATTATTGACGAAGAGCTTGAAAAATTAGTTGAGTAATATGCGCAACAAGCCCGTAAAAAATGTTCTGTTCACCTTCGATTATGAACTCTTTTTAGGAAAGAAGAGTGGTAGTGTTTATAGGTGTGTCATAGAGCCCACACGCAAGCTACTCAATCTTTTTTACGATTATAATATTTCTTCAGCCATTTTTTTTGTGGATACCCTTTGGCTTTTTCGGTTAAAGAAGGTTACAGAAGAAAGCTCTATTGCTAAAAAGGACTATGAGATGGTAGTTGAGCAGTTACAGCAAGCTGTTCGGTTGGGGCATTACGTGTTTCCGCATTTGCACCCACATTGGATAGACGCTACTTATTTAAAGGAAGCTAATCAATGGCAGCTTATCAACTACTCGCATTACCGCATGCATAATATTGATAAAAATGAACGCGAAAAATGGTTCAATGAGTCGGTGGAATTATTAAGGGAAATTGTGGGTAATAATTATATTCCGGTTGGTTACCGGGCTGGCGGTTGGTCAATACAACCATTTGAGGATTTCGATCCTTTGTTTCAAAAGCATAATGTGCAATGCGATTTTAGTGTGTTGCCTGGGTCAAAGTATATTTCGCCTGGCCAGCATTACGATTTCTCAGATGTTAAAACAACTATTCCGTATACTTTCTCTACCGATGTGGCTGTGCCTGGTAATGGCAGATATACAGAATTCCCAATCAGTATACTGCAGCTTCCAAGTGTAAAAAGACTGATAAATAGGTTCTATTTGAAATACCTTTGGTGGAGCGGCTCCCGCTCTCATGGCGATGGAGTGGGTATAGTATCTGATATTGGGCCTCCTACAATGGATAAAGGGAACGAAATGGTATCTGTGGAATTAATAAACGAGGTGAAGCTATCTCTATATCTAAAGTTCTTGAGGAAGAATGATTACATGCAGTTTATATCGCACCCCAAAATGCTTACTCAGTATAACATTGATACATTCCGCAATTTTATACGTAAGGCAATACGTTCCTATAAACTGAATACCGATTTCATGAAAATGAAACCTGAGAATTAAAAAGCGCATGGATTACTATTTCCCAGGCCCGATTGAAACCCTTAAGATACCCCATAACAAAGGGTTGTTGAAGTATTCTGTCAATTCAGGCGAAAATGCAGTAAGGCTTGTGCTTAAATGTTTTGGCCTTCAACCTAAGGATAAGGTGGCAGTTCCTTTATTTGTATGCGATTCGTTAAAGGAGGCTGTTATAAAAGAGCACCTGCAGCCGCTATATCTCGATATTAAAGAAAGTAATTATTGGACAAATTATGATTTGGAGCTAATAGAAAAACAGAATGTAAAGGCTATTATATTGGTTCACTTATACGGCTTTATCCATCCGGATACTAATGCAGTAAGTCAATTTTGCAAAGAGAATGGAGTGTTGCTAATACATGACATGGCCCAATGTTATGGAACTGATGAATCGCTACTTACATACGGAAGCATCATATACTCATTTGGCCCGGGCAAGTCTACTACTGCAGCAGGTGGTGGGTTGATTAAAACCATAGATGAGAAATTCTACACCAGCCAAATAAACAATCCTCCCTGGTGGGCTAATATTAAGTCTGGTCTTTTTTTTAAATCAAGGGTATTTGGGTATAAGTTCTCTGTTTTAGATAAACTGTGGCAAGCTGTCTTATCAAGATGTGCTTTAGGTAAGTCTATTGAAACGATGAGTGGTAACCAAAAGGATGCTGCAGAGTACGTTATGGAGATTGTTAATGGTAAAACTAAAGTGCGGAAAGAAAAGTATGGGGTATTATCTGATTCAATAACCAATAATCCTGAACTTACAATTGCCTACGATGATAATGAGGGTCTTTATTTTAAGTGTGTTATAAATGTAAAGAGAGACGTTCAAAAGTTTAAAGAATATCTGAGAAGTAATGCTGTTCCTTTTTTTAGTCTTTGTGACTCAATTACTATTGGTACAAATGAAACTGCCGATAAGCCCAGGTTCATTTTAAATGCCCAGCGGTTTATAGAGCTTTCAACTGAGGCAAGCATACCTTTAGTTGAGATTAAAAGGGTAGGCGAGGTATTGGCTAAATATAGATAAGGCATTGCTGTAAAAGGTTATTTTTGCAAGGTGAAAAAACGAATACTCATAGTAATAGGCACCCGCCCTAATTTCATTAAGGTTACCCAATTTAAAAGATTGGTAGCGCAATACCCGAATTTAGATTGCCAGATAGTTCATACAGGGCAGCATTTCGACGATGCTATGTCTTCGGTGTTCTTTAAGCAGTTTAACCTACAGCCCGATATATTTTTGAATATAAAGCCCGGTTCTCCTGTTTCGCAAATAGCTGAGATAATGTTAGGGCTTGAAAAGGTAGTAAATGAATATAAGCCCAATCTTATTATTGTTCCGGGAGATGTAAACTCAACACTTGCAGGTGCATTGGTTGCTACCCGAATGGATATACCACTTGCTCACCTCGAAAGCGGACTGCGTAGTGAGGACCGCACTATGCCTGAAGAGATTAACCGAGTGCTTACTGATGCCATAGCCGATTACTTTTTTGTAACAGAGCAAAGCGGTTATGATCACTTGATAAAAGAAGGACGAAAAAAAGAAAGTATATACTTTGTAGGCAATACCATGATAGATACCATGGTTGCTTTTTCTGACAGTATTGAAAAGTGTACAATATTAAATAAGCTTAATATCAGCCCTAAGAAGTTTGTATTGATGACCATTCATCGTCCTTCGAATGTTGATACCGAAGAAGGCTTAACGAAACTTAGTAGGCTGATTGCACATCTTACAAAAAGATACAAGCTTGTTTTTCCGGTGCACCCACGTACTGTGAAAAATATGCAGAAGTTTGGCTTGTATGATGAGATTAAGCAAAATCCGAATTTGATATTCTCTGAGCCAATGGATTACTTTTCTTTTCAGAAGCTTATAAAAGAAAGCGCCTTTATAATTACCGATAGCGGAGGGATACAGGAAGAATCTACTTTCTTGCAAATACCTTGTCTTACACTAAGAGCTAACACCGAGAGGCCAGTGACGGTTACCTTGGGTACTAATGAACTTATTCCTTTCGATCTGGATTTGATTCAGCAGAAAATAGAAAGTATTGAGAAGGGAACATACAAAAAAGGTACTATACCACCCATGTGGGATGGCAAATCGACGGAAAGAATAGTAAAAGTGCTTTCTGAAATTCTCTAGAATAAGCCTCCGAACAGCTTACTGTCAATAACCTTAATTACCTTATCAAGGTCATCTTGCTTCTCTGAGAAATTATTATCGTCAACGTCAATGATAATAAGCTTACCCTTAGTTTCATGTTCGTAAGTGTCAATCCATGCTTCGTAACGCTCATTTAATCTTCTGAGGTAATCGAGGCGGATAGATTCTTCGTAAGGGCGACCACGTTTTTGTATTTGCTTTACCAATGTAGGCACTGTTGCCCTCAGGTAAATAAGTATATCGGGTGGCAATACAAACTCGAGCATGGTTGCAAATAACGACATGTAATTTTCATAATCACGTGTGGTCATTAAACCCATTGAATGAAGGTTGGATGCAAAAATGTATCCATCTTCGTATATGGTGCGGTCTTGTATAACAGTCTTGTTGTTCTTACGTATTTGCTGTATCTGTTGTAAGCGGCTGTTTAAAAATGATACTTGCAGGTTGAATGACCAGCGCTGCATGTCTTCGTAAAAATCATTTAAGTAAGGGTTCTCATCTGCATCTTCAAAGTGAGGTTTCCACTTGTAGTGTTTTGCCAGCAAACGCGTAAGGGTTGTTTTGCCTGAGCCTATATTACCTGCTACTGCTATAAGTTTACCTTGCATGATACGTAATGATTTCGCTATGTTATTTTGAAACACAGCAAAAATAGTTAATTAACTATTCCATGCAAGGAATAAATAATAATTCTGAAGGGAAATTATTTTGCATAATTGAGATGTGATAAAATGTGATTAAATGCCATGATGGTGGTGAAGCAGAGCTTGATAATAAGATTTAATATTCAGCTAACAGAATTGTTATATATTGGGGCAGTAAATTCGTCTTTAGTAGATCAAATAATAATAAACCCAAAAACAAATCATCATGGAAAAAACAGCAAACGCATTAAACTGGTTCGAAATTCCTGCAAAGGATATTACCAGGGCAAAGAAATTTTATGAATCTATTTTTAACATTAAAATGGAAGACATGCCTGAAATGATGGGCATGAAAATGTCAAGTTTCCCGGCAGACATGGGTAATGGAAAAGTTTCTGGCGCTTTGGCTCAAAGCACAAACCACAAACCTTCTACCGATGGAGCTGTTGTTTATTTAAATGCCAACCCAAGTATTCAAACTGTAATTGATAGGATTGAATCAAACGGTGGCAAAGTTGTGATGCCTAAAACACAAATATCTCCTGAAATTGGTTGTATGGCATTCTTCGTTGATACTGAAGGTAATAGGGTGGGGTTGCACGCACAAAACTAAAGCTGTATTTAAGGCACGAGAAGCCCTGCAATATGCAGGTTTTTTTTTGTTTTATAAAACTCAATCTAAAAGGTTCATATTTTGTTGATATAATATTATTGGAAAGAAGACTCGAAAAAACTATATTTGTATAGTTAAGAAAACTAAATCGTTTATTTTGTTTGAAAGAGTAGTATGAAATTAAAAATACAAAGTTTTTTATTTATTCTTATCGGCCTGTTTTGGTTTGGTAAAAGTTTCTCTCAAACTGTTAGTATACCTCATGAGTATTTATTTTTTAGCCGCGATACTTTAAATGGATTTGATTGGAAAGGAGCCCTGGGTAGTCACGAAGCCAAAGGTCTAAAAGGAGAAAGACTTTTAAGATATATACATATTAAGGAAAGGCAGTTTGTTGTAGACAAGTATAATTTGTCAATGCTAGAAGAATCTGATAATACACCAACACCTAAATATGATGCTGCCTTTGCATCGGTTTGTAATAATGCTGATTTCGAGACAGGTGATTTTACAAATTGGACTGGGTTTGTTGGTCAAAATGCCAATTCAACCAAAGCTTTAAAGAGTATTGTAGCTGGAATTGCCCCTAACCAAGGTGCAACTAATGCTGCAGAATCTTCGTGTAACTGGTTTACGTTATGTACAGCTGCTTCTCCTGTTGATCCATATGGTAGCTTTCCAATGCTTGATCCAGGTGGAGGGAAGTATGCTTGTCGTATAGGAGGAGAGAGTGCGAATGCTGGTTGTAACTATAGTAATGGTGGTTTTCCAGCTGACGGTGTTGGAGAGCTTATTCAACAGGCATATACAGTTACATCTGCTAACTCGCTTTTTACCTTTAGATATGCCGTTTGTCTTTGTGATGGCGGACATACTTTAACTGAAGCACCTTATTTTGAAGCACAAGTACTTGATGCATCTGGTGCTAAAATTACATGCTTGGATTATAATATTCATTGTACTAACGGTACTCCTCCTGCTGGATTTCAAACCTCTAATACGACTGCTGCTCAAGCTTTGTCAGATCCCGTATATTATAAGGGATGGACTACCTTATCTTTTAATCTGAAGCCGTATATTGGAACGACAGTTACTCTTCAGTTTATTGCTGCAGGCTGTATTTATGATGTGCATTTCGGGTATGCTTATATAGACTGCTCTTGTGGCCAGGTTTACCCTACTATTGTACCTACATGTACTAACGCTACATTAACGGGTCCTCCAGGTGATAGTTTATATGCATGGTCAGGGCCTAGTATAGTAGGCCCATCCAATGGTCAATCAGTAGTAGTTAACCAAAGTGGAACGTATACCTTGGATGTTACTATAAGTAAAGGTTGTACCTATACATTAGATACAACGGTTACTATTAACCCTTCACTTACTGTTACAACTACCCCCAATAATATTGCTTGCTTTGGAGAAAAAGGCAATATCACTTCAAACGTAACCGGAGGTAATCCCGGGTATACTTATAGTTGGAATAATGGAGAGACTGGAGCAAAGGATTCATTATTACCTGCCGGAACATATACATTAACAGTTAAAGATTTGTCAGGATGTACACAAACATCAACTGCAACAATAACCGGACCTACTAAATTAACAGCTACACTTTCCACAACTCCATCGAATTGTTCCTCAAATAATGGTTCCGCTACAGTAGCGGTAAGTAATGGAAGTCCTGCGTATACTTATTCATGGAATACTGGACAAACTACCTCGGCTATTACAAATGTTGCCGCAGGTACCTATTCAGTTACTATTACTGATACGCATAGCTGCAGCATTGATACTGTGGTTACCGTACCGAGTACGGGTGCAACAATTACACCAACTATAACGGCTACTAATATACTGTGTAATGGAGCGGCAAATGGCACTGCATCTTTAACGGGTATAAGTGGGGGAACGCCAGGCTATACTTATTCTTGGAGTAATGGAATTACAGGAACTAATATTACTGGGTTATCTGCAGGTGCCTATACTATTACAGCTAAAGATGCTAATGGCTGTATTGGTACAGCTACTATCGCAGTTACTGAGCCAACAGCAATCAATCCTGTTGTAGCTACTACTAATGTATTATGTAATGGCGGGAATGGAAGTATAACTACCGCTGGTACTTCTGGTGGTACACCGGGATATACTTATTCATGGACAAACGGAGCAACTACATCTGCTATAACTGCAGGTGCGGGCTCATACACGGTAACTATTACAGATAATAATAGTTGTACTGTTACGGCCAATTCAACTATAACACAACCGGCAGTTATAACAGAAACCTCCTCAATTACTCCACCTACATGCGGTTCAAGTAATGGCTCCGCCGGTTTAGTTACGGTGTCTGGTGGAACTCCCGGATATACATATAAGTGGAGCTCAGGTCAAACTACTTCAACGATTTCGGGTATAGCAGTTGGAAACTTTACCGTTACTATTACCGATGCAAATAATTGTACGCAACCTGTACCAATTGTAGTACCTAATTCAAATGGGCCGAGAGATTCTATTACTAATACGGTAAATGAAAAATGTTTTGGGCAAACCATTGGTAGCGCAACTGTGGGGGTAGCAAATGGAACCCCCGGATATACCTATGCATGGACTCCAAGCGGTGGCACTAATGCAACGGCTAGTAATCTGGCTGCTGGCGTTTATACGGTTACCGTTCAAGATGCGGCAGGTTGTAGTACTTCAGCAATTGATACTATAAAACAACCTACGCAGTTATTGCTTAGTGGCGCATCTTTTCCTGTAAGTTGTAATGGAGAGTGTAATGGTCAGTTGTTAAGTATCCCTTCTGGTGGTACTAAGCCATATATATATTCATGGAGTAATGGGGCTACATCAACGAGTCAATTAAATGTATGTGCCGGAACTTATTCGGTTGTTGTTACTGATGCGAATGGTTGTGTTGTTGATAGTACTGGTCTTGTCGTTAGTCAACCAACTCCGGTAACCGGAGCGGTTACGCCGGTTACGGCAACATGTGGGCTTCCTAATGGAAGTGCTTGTGTTAATGGAGGCTCTGCCGGCGGCGGAACGCCTGGGTATACATATGCGTGGAGTAATGGGGCAACCACAACATGTATAAATAATGTTTTACCCACTAATTATACTTTGATAATTACAGATGCTAATAAATGTAAGGATACTGTTAATTTTATTGTTCCTAGTTTACCTGGCGACACTGCAATAATTACCGGAATTACAGATGTACTATGTTTTGGTGGTAATAATGGTTCAGCGGTTGGCGGAGGGAAAGGCGGAACACAACCATATTCTTATTCCTGGAGTCCAACATCACAAACTACACAAACTGCATCCAACCTTATTGCGGGTAATTATACATTAACAGTAACTGATAAAATTGGTTGCACTAGTACAGTAACTGTTACAATAACTCAACCTGCTTTGGTAGTAGCTACACCAAGTGGCCCCCAGGTTATATGTATTGGGCAATCGGCTACCTTATCTGTTTCAGCGATAGGCGGTACGCCAGGATATACTTATAACTGGATGCCTGGGAATTTAACTGGCCCTTCTGTCAGCGTTTCGCCTTCTAAAACTACAACCTATACTATTACTACTGTCGATGCAAATAATTGCCCTTCATTGCCGGTTTATGTTACAGTTACAGTAAACCCCCCATTAACTATTAGTATTTCTCCTAACAAAGCAACTTGTCCGGGGGGAAGCTTAAGCTTTACAGCTACTGTTAAAGGGGGAGATGGAATTTATACCTACAGTTGGGTACCACCCGCAGGTTTAAATGATACCAATACGGCCACAGTAACATCAACGCCGGGTACTACTACCGAATATACTGTAACCGTGCACGATGCTTGTGGTGATGTTCCCGTAATAGATAGTGTAAAAGCCATAGTTGATCCTATACCAGTGGTTAATTTTATTGCTGATACCTTGAATGGATGTACCCCTTTGTGTATTAGATTTAATGACACTAGCACTATTGCTGCCAGTGGAAATATAAGCTCATGGAGCTGGACATTTGGCGATGGAGGAGCATCTGTAGCAAAGGATACTATGTATTGTTATCAAAATGCTGGTGTGTATACAGTTGGCTTAATAGTAACGTCTGATAGCGGTTGTGTTGATAGTCTGATAATCCCTAATATGATAACAGCATACAGCCACCCTGTGGCTAAATTCTCAGCATCGCCACAACCAACTACTATAATGAACCCTACCATCTATTTTAAAGATGAAAGTACTGATGCATATGGTATAAAAACATGGTTCTGGGAATTTAAGGATCAAACAGATAATACCAGCTCAATTGAAAACCCACAACATACCTTTATTGATACAGGACGATATTGCCCTGAATTGACTGTAGTAAATATTCATAATTGTGTGGATTCAACTGAAGAATGTATTGAAATATCTCCATTTTTTACTATTTATATTCCTAATGCATTTTCGCCAAACGGTGATGGTTTAAATGATGTGTTTACCGCTAAAGGAACTTACATATGTAGCTTTGGCATGTATATATTCGACAGATGGGGAATGATGCTTTATAACACTAATGATATTAACCAAGGGTGGGACGGTACAGTAAATGGTGGCACCAATATTGCACAAGAGGATACTTATGTTTACCTTATTGAAGCAGTTGATTGTGTAGAACATAAGAAACACCGTTTTGTTGGTCGGGTTAGTATAGTTAAATAAATTGCAAGTAAAATGCCAAAGACAATTACGCAAAAGGTAATGTTTAAGAACACTGATTCAGATGTTCTGTATTCTATGTTCCTCGATTCAAAGCATCATACAGTGATAACCGGTGGTGTTCCGGCAAAAATATCTGCTAAAGAAGGTGCAAAGTTTTCAGTGCATGAAGGATATATAACCGGAAAGAATCTGCAGTTGGTTAAAAACAAATTAATAGTTCAGTCGTGGTATGGATCTGATTGGGCAAAGGATGATGTGGATTCTACTTTTATTTTATTGTTCGAGCAAAAAGGTAAAGATGCTGTTATTAATATGGTGCATGCTAATATACCCGATGAGCACGCCGATAGTATTAAACAAGGCTGGAATGATTACTATTGGAAGCCATGGAAAAACTATTTGGCTTCTTTGAAAAAATAGAGCCTATGAAAATTATAGTAATAACAATAATTGTTACTTTATTTCTTTGTGTTGACTGTAAGGCCCAAAAAGTTCCTTCGCCTTCTGATCCTTGTCAAAAACTTGATACTAATAATATAAAACAACTTTTGCTGGGTACCTGGGCTGATGTAAGTGATACATCCCACACAATTTACTTTTCACCCGATTCTTTGGTTGAAAATATTAAAGTGAATATGGATGGTAAACCTAAAAGCGATGTTTCGTATTGGTCGTACAAATTAATCGATAACCTTTTTTCATCTGATGCAGTTACTTGCTATTCACTCAGGGAAATGAAAGAAGGCTATGCTCACCATACTGATGTTGCTATAAATTCAGTGGATGCCCATTATCTACTATTAGGTTCAGGAGGGAAGTCGGTTTTCAGAAAAAGGTAATTGGATAATCTTCTTAAAGCAACCTAACATTAATAGGGGATATTATTATTACGCATACCGTCTTGTCCGCTTAGAAAAGGGTTCGGATTAAGGAACCGAAGCGATATTTCAAAACCTCCTAGTCCTGTAGTTGCATTTATTAATGATGATGTGTTAAGGTCATAGCTTAAACCAATTGCATATGAACCCAGTTCTAGTCCTAATAATGCAACTATAGCATCATTCCATCGATAATACGCACCTAAGTATATTGCGGCCCCTTGTTCACCCGTGTATTTGTGTTGCGACCTAAGGGCATACCGCAGTTTTGAACCAATATCAAACTCCTGTGCAGGCCCTTGTTGCATGAACATAAAAGAGGGTACAATGCCAAAATTGGTATTGTTAATAAGGTAAAATACATTACCATGCAATACAAAGCGCATGTATAAATCAGATCCTGGCGTTGATTGACCGTAGTATGATAATTGGGGTTCGTTTACATGGAATACGGCCGCTCCCAAATTTAATTTAAATTGATTGTTCTTTGTCATCGTGGTTTGGCCTTGTGTATAATGATAGTAAATACCCGCAGAAAAGTCAAGGTAAGAGAATGAGTTACCTGTTGACGGTTCACCACTTGGTGCGTGGGGGTCATACTGGCCATTAATTACCTGTTCTCCCCATTCAATGTTTTGCAAATTTATACTTTGCTGTCCCCAGCCTGCCTGCAGGCCTCCAGAAAGGCTACTTGATGGATTTAAATAAATGCCGCTGGCAATTGTAAGATCAACATTGGTTGTTTGCAGGTTAGCATTGGCAGTCTTATCTGAGAAAAAGGATATGCCTGGCGACAAGTAGCCTTTTATCCATTTCTTCATTACGTTATGTAGTTGAAATGAGGCTGCCATAGTATTGTATCCGTAATTACTGCCAGATATAGTTGGCCATTGGTTGCGGTAGTTGACTGTAGCTAAAATTTGACCACTATATGCTCCGCAAACTGCAGGGTTTAAAGTAAGTGGGCTTTCATCAAACTGCGAAAAATGTATATCCTGAGCATTTAGCGTAAAGCTTAATGCAAACAAGATCACTTTCGATAGAAGCGTTTTGTAAAATGAACCTTTTTTTGTGTTCATTTTTGTTATGCTTTACAATATAGTTTCATACATATTCATTTTAAGTAAGCTATCGTACTAATAATACATCTCCCTTTTTCTTAATCTCTTGTCCGGTTACCAGTGATGTATTAAGATAATATATATAATTGCCAGGGTTCATGGGTTTGCCTTTATAAGTACCATCCCAACCCATGCTAATATCATTGCTTTCAAACACTTTATTCCCCCAACGATCGTATACGGCAAAATAATAATCCGTTACGCATTCTGCAGTTACGTATAGTACATCGTTATGCCCATCGCCGTTAGGAGAAAATCCTGTAGGTACAAATACATAACCACATTTTTCAATAACTGTAATAGTTACCGAATCACCGGATTTGCAACCACCGCTATCAGTTATAGTTAGAAAATAAGTACCAGTAACTTTTGGGCTTATTGTAGGGTCGGGGCAAGTTGCACAGCTAACATCAGTTGTTGGGCTCCATATATACCTATAACCATTGGACACAGGAGTTGTAACTAAGCTTGCGCTACCACCAAGATTAATAGTTGTATCACAACATAAAGTTGCAACCGGTATAGATGAAACTATAACAATGGTGCTATCTATAGCCGAGCATGGCCCATTGCTTATTGTAACTGTATATGTAGTGGTGCTTATGGGTGATGCCGTTGGGTTAGCAATTGAAATTGAACTTAGTCCTGTAGCCGGCGACCACGAATAAGTTGAACCGCCAGAGGCGCTTAAATTTATTTTCGAACCTGCGCATATGTTCTCTTTGTAACTGCCGACTGATGCGGTAGGTGTTGAATTAACTGTGATAGTTACTGTGCCAGAGCTTGAGCAGCTGCCGGAAGTACCAATAACAGTATATGTTGTAGATGAAATTGGTGTCGCAGTAATAGGAGTGCCCGTAGTTGATGATATTCCTTTGTTTGGACTCCATGTGTATGAAATTGCTCCACTTGCAGAAAGTGTTGTTGAGTCTCCTTTACAAAGTGATGTGCTTGATGAAGATACGATAACTGTAGGAGTTGGGTTTACGGTGACACTTACTTTAGCTGAATCGACGCAAGCACCGTTTGAACCTACAACAAAGTATGTTATGCTGCTGGAAGGACTGGCAAAAATATTGGCACCTGTGGTTGAAGATAGTGATGTGTTTGGGCCCCATATATATGTTGTAGCGCCTGTTGCCATAAGGGCAGTCGAGTCGCCGGAACAAATTATAGGATTGGATGCTGAGACTGTTACGCTTGGTTTGCTAGTAACCTTGATGGGTATTTTAGAAGAATCAGAACAACTTCCATTCTTACCGGTTACTGTATACGTTACAGAGGTTGTTGGGTAGGTAGTTGTTGTAGCGCCGGTGGTTGAAGTTAATGAAGTGTTTGGGCTCCAGGTATAGGTTGCAGCACCCGTTGCCGATAATTTAGCAGAGTCACCTTTACAAATAGAATTGGTGGACGCCGATATTGTAACTGTTGGAGTAGGGTTAACAGTAATTGTCTTTAAAGCAGTATCAGAACAGCCTCCGTTTGAACCTGTAACAGTATATGTTACAGTATTGGTGGGTTTGACAAAGACTGCCGAACCACTTGTTGTTGATAAGCCGGTATTCGGTGCCCAGGTATAGCTGGTGGCACCATTCGCCGATAATTTGGTAGAATCACCAGAACAGATCGTGGAAATTGAGGCTGAAACCATAACCGTAGGAATAGGGTTAACTGTAATACTTACCTTAGATGAATCAGAACAACCATTACTTGTGCCAATAACAGTAAACGTAGTATTAGAAGTTGGGCTGGCATAAGTCGATGCTGCGTTGGGAGTTAAAAGGCTTGCAGCCGGTGACCAAATATAAGTTGTCGCTCCTTTTGCGGAAAGCTTAGTAGAATCTCCTTTGCAGATTGAATTAGCTAAGGCTGACGAAGTAACTGTTGGAGTTGGATTTACGGTTAATATTAC
>Ga0206980_1031_pt1 | contig 29676 bp, 30 predicted proteins | sample Alteio_BWMinCont_20_FD_153494 | JGI IMG/M metagenome (GOLD analysis project Ga0206980, IMG submission 153494) | Enriched cells from forest soil in Barre Woods Harvard Forest LTER site, Petersham, Massachusetts, United States -... | ecosystem: Environmental > Terrestrial > Soil > Temperate forest >...
ATCATAGTTCGGCAACCTTTTGTTTTTTGGTACCAAAGGAACTTAAGCTTACCTACCAGGTTCATATTACCATTTACATAACGGAATATCTCATTTAACTCCGGAAGAGCAATGAATACACCATCAAGTACGGGCTTCATCTTATGCATTATCTCCCGCGCCCTTTCTTGCGTCAATTCTTCAAAATCAGTTCTCTCTGCTTTCCAGGCCTTATTATATATTTCCCTAAAATCGTCTGCGTATTTTTCGCCTTGGTTCTTCTTTATGGTCTCAAACCTATAATTGGTATCGCGCATTACACGTTCGGCCAAGCCCACCAGCCTTTGATTAGGCGGATCATTCACACTACGGCGATATACAATTTGCTCGTAATAGTTACTAAACCCATAATCTTCGAAAAAGGCTTTGTAATAAGCCGGATGATAATTCATGGTATATGTAGCCGGTTTATCTCTTCCTTCCGAAAGCAAACCCCAAAACCTATCCTTCTCACCAAAATTTATAGGCCCGTCCATAGCCTTCATGCTCTTAGCAGCCAGCCAGTTTTTACACGCATCAAAAAGTGTAATTGCAGCTTGTTTATCATCAATACATTCGAAAAAACCCATACCACCAGTCGGTTGCTCAAATGTATGCGCCACTTTATCATTTATAAAAGCGGCTACTCTTCCAATTGGCCTATTGGCATCATTATACAATACCCAGCGTATACAATCGCCATGCTTAAAATAAGGGTTTTTATCCTTATCAAATATCTCCTCTATTTCCTGGGTAATATGTGGAATCCAATTAGGATCATTTTTGTAGATAGAAAATGGAAGTTTCGTAAAATCGCTTACCGTTTTCTTATCTTTTACCTCAACTAACTTCATAAACTAGTCTTTTAATAAAACAGCTTCTTTCCCTTTAGTTTCAAGGGTAACTGTTATATGCTCCTGCAATGTGGTAGCTATTGATATACCTGAATAATCTGCCTTAATAGGGAACATAGAATGATTACGGTCAACCAGCACAGCTACCCTGATAGATTTAACAGGCGATTGCAAAAATATCTTCATGCCGTATGACAACACCTTACCGGTATTCAATACATCATCAACCAATATGATTGATTTACCCGATACATTTTCCTTTTTATCTATCGATACAGCCGTTTCTCCTGCAGGAGCCTTTTTATTGATGTTTATCTTAAGCAAAGTAACATTCAGTGGAGATATCTTTTTCAGAACCTTCCCCAACTTCTGGGCGAGTGCATACCCACCATCTACAACACCGGCCAGTACAATTTCTTTTTCGTGGGCATGTTCCTCATATATCTCGTATGCAATACGCGTTATCTTCTTTTCTATCTGGCTTGCGTCGAGTATTACTGTTTGCATTGCAGCTAATTTTCACCAAAGGTAAAAAAGACAAGCGAATATTAAATATTCACCTGCTAATATGTTGGTTAGGAAATATTAACTTTGTATAAAAGCCGTGAATGGGTTCATATATTAAAGCTATAAGCTATTATTTACCTGAAACAATATTGGATAATGAACAGTTGTCTTCCATATTTCCACAATACTCCCCAGAAGAAGTTTTCAGAAGAAGTGGAGTTTTAGAAAGACACATTTCTGCCCCAGCTGAGCTTCCCTCTGATATGGCGGTAAAGGCTGCCCAAAAACTGTTCTCTGAAAATAGCATCAATAGAAATGAAATAGATTTTTTGATATTTTGCAGTATGTTACTCGACAGGCAGGCACCAACCACCGCTTGCCTCTTACAGGAACGGCTTGGGTTATCTAAAAATACGGGCGCATTAGATATGCCAATGGGTTGTTCAGGGTATATATATGCATTATGTCTCGCCAAATCACTTATAGGTAGTAGTGTTGCTAAAAATGTATTGATACTGGCAGGAGATTGTGTGACAAAAACCATTGAACCAACAGACCATGCCTTACGATTGTTGTTCGGAGATGGTATGACAGCAAGTTTGGTGAGCCATTGTAGAAAAGACGAAATTGGATCTTTTGTACTAGGAAGTGATGGAAGCGGAGAAAAAAGCTTGGTAATAAAGGGGAATAATGCAAGAGAAAACTCGGCCCCGGAATGGGCGCCGTCTATAGTTAGTACAATGCCTTATGGTAGATTATCAATGCACGGTATTGATGTGCTTTCGTTTACACTAAAGACCGTACCCAAAATGGTGGATGACTTATTAGCAAAAGAAAATCTAACAATCGATGACATTGACATGTTCATATTCCATCAACCGGGTGGCTTTGTATTAGAAAAGCTTCAAAGAAAGCTTAAGATTCCACCTGAGAAGTTTTTTATAAATATTCAAAATATAGGAAACACAGTATCAGCCTCTATACCTATTGCCATTAGTAATGCCCTAAGAACAAAACGCATTAAAAAAGGGCAGCGAATCTTGCTGGCAGGTTTTGGCATTGGCCTTTCATGGGGCTGCACCGTTATTACTATTTAGATATTAATTAGACTATCCTTGATATTTACTTTAAATAAGCTATTTTTGTTAGACTAACGCTTTTTCAACTTATGGATATCAAGGATTTTATTAAAAAATTCAGGGCTGAGTTCGAAGATATCCCTCAAGGCTCCATTACTCCTTCAACTAGTATTAAAGACATTGAAGGATGGGGCTCTATGCACGCACTTATAGTGGTCGCCCTTGCAGATACCGAATATGGGGTTACTATAAAAGGTGAGGAGTTAAAAAAAGCTAATACTATACAAGACTTGTTCAACCTTATAGTCTCTCAGCAAAAATAAAAGGTTAGCGACATTACAATGGCTTTCTTTTCTGTTGAAAATATTAACCTATTGGGAATTGCTGCTGCTGTTCCGAGAAATGAAATTTCTAATTACGACTATGATTTTTTAAATGAGTCGGAGCGGAAATTACTTATTAAAACTACGGGTATAGAGAAACGAAGGGCCGTATTAAATAGTGGCATTACAACGACAGATCTTGGAATGGCCGCTGCTGAAAAACTTTTAAAAGAAACCAACACATCTAAGGATGATATCGGAATCTTAATATTTATTTCTCAAACCCCCGATTACTTGTTACCGGCAAGCAGTATACTACTACAGAACCGCTTGGGGCTTTCTAAATCCTGTATGGCATTTGATATTAACCTGGGCTGTTCAGGTTATATTTATGGCTTGTCAGTTATTGGTTCTTTAATGAATCAGGCAAAAATTAAAAAGGGGCTCTTAATTGCGGGCGATATTTCATCTATTAGTGCAGTGAGGGAAGACAAAAGCGTTTACCCGCTTTTTGGTGATGCTGCCACGGCCACTATGCTTGAATACAATACCCAAGCCGACAAAATGCACTTTAGTTTACAAAATGATGGCAGCGGCTATGAAGCCATAATAGTAAGAGAAGGTGGAGTAAGAAAACCATTAACAAAAGAGTCCTTTCTTATTGAAGACCTGGGCAACGGTGTTTCCCGGGCACCCCGTAACCTGGAATTAAATGGAATGGATGTATTTAATTTTTCAGTAACCGAAGTACCTGCCAACGTTATTGAATTCCTAAGGGAAACTTCAACAACTGTAGATTCATACGATCAATTTATAATGCACCAGGCTAATTTACTAATGAATGAAACTATTCGTAAAAAATTGAAATTCCCCGCTGAAAAAGTACCTTACTCTCTTTCTAAATATGGCAATACCAGTTCTGCATCCATACCATTGACCATAGTGACCGAGTTAGGGAAAAAAGTATCAGGCAATGTTTCATTTTTGCTTTCTGGTTTTGGTGTTGGCTTATCCTGGGGCACTGTTTCTTTAAAAACCCATAACTTAGTCTGCCCTCAACTTATTGAATTATAACCATGGCTACTCCTTTTCATCTCAACCATAAGACCGTTCTTGTAACCGGAGCTTCGTCGGGCATTGGCAAACAGGTAGCTATAGAGTGCAGCAAAATGGGCGCCAGGGTTGTTATCACAGGACGAAACACGGAACGTCTGCATGATACTTTTAAAAAAATGGAAGGTGAAGGACATTCACAAATCAGCTGCGACCTAACCGATAATGGTGACTTAAATAAGTTCACAGAAAAACTGCCTCTCCTTGACGGAATAGTTCATAGTGCGGGTATGGTTTTACCGGTTCCTGCAAAGTTTACCGAAGAAAAACACATTGCGCAATTGTTGGGACTAAACTTTAATATTCCTGCCTTACTCACAGGTAAGTTATTAAAGAATAAAAAACTGAACGACAATTCATCCATTGTTTTTTTATCATCAGTGGCAGTAAATTACCCATATACCGGCTCAGCAATTTATTCAGCATCAAAAGGGGCCATAGAGGCGTACAGTAAAAACCTTGCATTGGAGTTGCATACTAGGAAAATACGGTCTAATTGCTTAGTGTTATCTATGGTAAATACGCCCATTTTTCAGGAAACTATAAAGCAGGGAATGCATGGTAGCAATGTTGATGAATATGCAAGTAAGTATTTATTAGGGATTGGCGAGCCACAAGATGTTGCATACGCTGTGGTGTATTTATTATCGGAAGCATCACGATGGGTTACAGGAACTAATATGGTTGTAGACGGCGGATACAGCATACTTAAATAGAGTAGTTAATGAATAACGAAATAGCGAAAATATCTGTTGTTGTACCTGTATACAATTCATCTAAGGTGCTGTATGAGTTACAAGCTCAAATAGAAAAAGCTTTTACCGAACTGTCTCTGGTCTATCAATTAATATTAGTAGACGACTACTCCCAGGACGATAGTTGGGATATTATTAAAGATATAAAAAGTAAGAATAAAGCCAATATAGTGGCAGTACGAATGGCCAAAAATTTCGGACAACATAATGCTATTTTTTGTGGTTTACACTATTGCACAGGTGACATCATAATTACCATGGACGATGATTTGCAAAACCCACCGTCGGAAATAAAGCACTTATTACAACGCTATAAAGAAACTAATGCAGATGTAGTTTACGGAACTTCATCTTCGTATAGCAAACCCATTGCACGTAGGGTGGCCAGCCGTTCATTTAAAACTGTCACTAAATTATCATCGAAAGCAATTGGTGAGGGTTCATCATTCCGTTTACTCAAGAAGGACATGGTAGCAAAGCTGGTTAAACACACACAGTATTTTGTTTTTGTTGATGAGCTCATTTCATGGTATTCTTCAAACGTTGAATTTACTGAGGTAAAGCATGAACGCTCACAGTTAAAAAAATCACGTTATGATTCGTCGAAGCTCTTTAACCTGTTCTACGAATTAGCTATTAGTTACAATACCACCCCTCTCAAAATGATAACTTACCTTGGCTTTACCTCGTCGTTAGTTTCATTTCTGTTTGGTGTTTATTTTATTGCACGTAAGTTTTTCTTTCATGTGCGCTTGGGCTATACCAGCATAATTGTAAGTATTATGTTCTCCGCTGGTCTTATACTGCTTAGCATAGGTGTTATAGGCGAAACCTTAAGGAGAATGTATAACATTATGAATACCCAACCGCAATATTCTGTTGGTGAAGTATTAGAATAATTCCTTTTATGATCATACGTAAATATGGCATAGTTCTTACCCGGCTTAAAGAAGTTGATATTGAACTAGTACGCCAGATGCGTAATACCGAAGAGATAAGGAAGTACATGCATTACCGCGATGAAATAAGCTCCGAAATGCAGAAAAAGTGGTTCGTTTCTGTGAATAATGGAGTTAACTATTATTACATCATTTCACATAACGGAAAAAAAATCGGGCTTATTCACGGCAAGAATAACGATTTCGAGAAAGGCTTTTGTGAAGGTGGCATATTCATTTGGGATAAAGTATATATTGGTACTATTATCCCATCGCTGGCTTCGGTAATCCTTAATGACTTTACTTTCGTTACTTTTCAGGCATTAAGTACTGTTTACGCCAAGGTAGTTGAAGGTAACAAATCTGCTTTTGAATATAATAAATTAATGGGCTATGAACCTTGTCAACCACTTAATAACGACAAAGAAGTTATTTGGATGAAACTTACTGCTGAAAACTATTTAATTCACATTAGGCACCTGCGTAAGGGCATAGCGAAACTTACAGGTGATGATACTTCACTTTCGCCCGAAGAAATTGACTTTTCGGATGATTCAGCGGAAGACATAAGAATTCTATATAGTAATTTACCTAAGGCTTTACAAGGCCTTAAGTCCCGTATAATACAATCGGGGCATCAAGTATAGCTTGCTATATCAGGGCATTTAATGGCTTAAATTATCGGGGAAATATTACCTTTGTAGTTAAACCAGAGATTAGAGAGAATGGCATCAACTATGGCTGCAAAAGAAGAGATGATTGGGACGGTACCGGTACATACTGTACTAAGGGCTTTCGAGCTTATGTGCCAGGCCAAAGCAATGACGGAATTATTTGAGAAAAATGCTTCTGTCACCAGCAAATATGTTCATGCTACTTCACGCGGCCACGAGGCTATACAAATAGCCCTGGGCATGCAATTAAAGCCTCAAGATTTCCTTAGCGCTTATTACCGCGACGATAGTATTTTACTTTCTATAGGCATTACCCCTTATGAGTTGATGCTGCAGTTAATGGCAAAGGCTGATGATCCGTTTTCAGGTGGAAGGACTTATTACTCTCACCCTAGTCTGAATCGTGATAATATGCCTAAAATACCTCACCAGTCATCGGCTACAGGTATGCAGGCTATTCCATCTACGGGAGTGGCTATGGGCATACAGTACCTCGAAAAACGCGGACTTGCTAAAATCCATGCCGATGGTAAGGGAATAATGGCCTGTTCCTTAGGTGATGGTTCTGTTACTGAAGGTGAAGTTGCTGAAGCATTTCAAATGGCAGTGCTTAAAAAACTGCCTATACTCTATTTAGTACAGGATAACGAATGGGATATTTCGGCTACTGCGAAAGAAACCCGTGCGATGGATGCGGTGGAGTACGCCAAAGGTTTTAAAGGACTTGAAACCCGCAGTATTGATGGTACAGATTTTATGCGCAGCTACCAAACTCTTAACGAAGTAATAACTACTATGCGCCAGGAAAGAAGGCCTTTTTTAGTGCATGCAAGGGTTCCTTTACTAAACCACCATACATCAGGTGTTCGTAAAGAATGGTACCGTGGAGATTTGGAAGAAGCTGCTAAGCGCGATCCTTTCCCTCGCTTACGCAACCAGTTAATTATTGCCGGATTCAATAGCGATAAGCTCACCCAGGTTGAGAAAAAAGCGACCGAAACTGTTCAACAAGATTATGATAAAGCATTAAAAGCAGCTGACCCAAAACCGGAAGACGCTTTTAACTATATATATGCCCCTACCCCTATTACTGAAGAAAAGGGGGTAAGAGAACCTAAAGGAAAAGATAAGACTGTAATGGTCGACTGCGCCTTGTTTGCTATACAAGAGCTTATGGAAAAACACCCTGAGTGTTTATTCTATGGGCAAGATGTGGGCGGCAGGCTTGGCGGTGTTTTCCGCGAAGCGGCGACCCTTGCACAAAAATTTGGCGACGACCGCGTATTTAATACACCTATACAAGAGGCTTTCATCATTGGAAGTACAGTTGGTATGTCGGCAACAGGTTGTAAACCTATTGTCGAAATTCAGTTTGCCGATTATATATGGCCCGGCTTAAACCAATTATTTACGGAAGTTAGTCGCTCATATTATTTATCGAATGGCAAATGGCCGGTAAGTTCCATCATGCGTGTACCTATTGGCGCCTATGGCAGCGGCGGACCATATCACTCATCAAGTATTGAATCGGTACTGACCAATATACGTGGCATAAAAATTGCATACCCTTCAACCGGAGCGGATTTAAAGGGCTTGCTAAAAGCAGCTTACTATGATCCTAACCCTGTGGTAATGCTTGAACATAAAGGCTTATACTGGTCGAAGATAAAAGGCACTGAAGATGCAAAGACCGTGGAACCTGATGCTGATTATGTAATACCATTTGGTAAAGGCCGTATGGTGCTTGAAGCAGAAGCTCAGAGTGAACCGTCGGTTGCAGTTATATCTTATGGTATGGGTGTTTACTGGGCAAAAAATGCAGCCAAAAAATTCCCTGGCAAGGTTGAAATTGTCGACTTGCGTACCCTCGTTCCACTGGACGAAGAAATGATATATGCATCGGTTAGGAAACACAACCGCTGCCTGGTAATTACCGAAGAACCTGCCACCAATAGTTTTGCACAATCTATTGCGGCGCGCATACAACAAACCTGTTTTGAATCATTAGATGCACCTGTAATTGTTGCAGGATCGGAAAATACACCGGCAGTACCGCTTAACTCAACTCTTGAGAATACTGTATTGCTCAACGCCGAAAAAGTATCGGCTGCCATTGAAAAACTTTTAGCTTACTAAAACCAATTATGTTACACCTTTCAAAAAACAAGACAGTTATAGCACTATTCATCTTTGCTATGGCTGCTATTGCTTTAACTAACACTTCATGCAAACCAAGTGTTGATTATTCAAAGCAAGTAGCCGTGTTAGACAGCTTAAACAAGTCCATGCATATTGCAGATTCATCTTTAGCCAAAGTTGATACCGCAACCATTAAGAAAGACGCGAACCATGTAATGATGTCTCTCGAGCTTATAAAAATGGCGCACCAGGATAGTATGAGTAAAGGTGCTGCTGAAATATTCAGGAACTTTAGTTCGGTACGTTGGCAGTTGGAAACCTTTATGGGTAGGCGCGCAGTTATGCGCATTGAAATGGGTAAATCAATGGTGCAGCTCAATCACCTTAGCCATGATCTTAAGAACAACTTAATTAAGGCAGATAGTGCGGCTATCTTCTATAATGTGGAAGCGAAGAAAGCCGGCTTATTAATAGAAAGCGAAAAGATGAGCATGCAAATGCTGAATGGCCAGTTACCATTATATAACCTTATTGCTCCTCAAGCCGATTCACTTATAGCGCTTGTTAAGAGCCATAAGGAAATCTAGTACCCCTTTAAATACTTGTTATGCGCAGGCTGTTTTTAATAGTTTTATTTTTTGCGGGCCTTGCTAATTACTCTTTTGCGCAAACAGGTACTGACGAAGAACTGGCCCAACAATATTATTTCAACAAGCAATACGATAAGGCTGTAGCTTATTACGAGAAGATATATGCCCGCAGACCATCAGCAATGGTGTACCACAATTACCTTGACTGCCTCATTCAAACCAAAGATTATAAAACAGCAGAGAAGGTAATCAAAAAGCAAATGCACCAGGACCCTACCGATCTGATACTTTGGATAGATATGGGTAATACATACACGCTTGCGGGTGATGAGAAATCAGCAAATGATTCGTATGAAAAGGCAATACGCAATCTGAATGCCGATCGTGAAGAGATACTCGGACTTGGTAAAGCCTTCTTTGATATTAAGCAATATGATTTTGCATTAGAAACCTACAAAAAAGGTAAAGCTTTATTAAAAGGCCAATACCCGTTTTTGTTTGAGACCGGTGCAGTATATAAGGCCAAGGGCGATATACAGACCATGACTGATACCTACCTGGATGCACTGGTGATGTCGGACTCTTATATACAAAGCGTGCAAGACGCCCTGCAGATTGATGTTGGCGAGAACGCCGATGCAAACAAGAATACCATAATAAGAAAAGAACTTTTAAGATACATTCAGAAATACAGCGACAATGAGACTTTCAGCGAGTTGCTTATTTGGATGCTTATTGAACAGCGCAACTATACCGATGCGCTGGTGCAGGTTAAAGCCCTTGACAAAAGAAGGCATGAAGGCGGCGTAAGGTTAATGGCATTGGCTAGTACTGCTGTAAATAATGGCGCTTACGATGCAGGCATACAGGCATACCAGTATGTAATAGATATGGGCCCCAAGAATGATAACTATACATCTGCACGTGAAGCACAGTTAAACGCTTTATACGATAAGCTTATTGCCGGTGGCGACTATACGCATGAGCAGCTAGTGGACATACAAACCAAATTCAGAAAGGGACTTGATGAGCTTACACATTATGCGGCCACAGTTCCGCTTATGATCGATCTTGCGCACCTTGACGCATTTTATTTACACAGCGATTCAGAAGCGATTGCTTTGATGAACGAAGCGGTCGACTTCCCGGGTAATGCAGCTATAACCCGCGCCCGTTGCCAAATGGAACTGGGTGATATACTATTGGCATCAGGCTATACATGGGAGGCTTCGCTTACTTATTCTAAAGTTGAAACTGCCTTTAAGCATGAACCTATAGGTGATGAAGCCAAGCTAAAGAATGCCACTATATATTACTACACCGGTAATTTTAAATGGGCAAAATCTCAGCTCGATATTCTTAAAGGCGCCACAGCAAAACTTACCGCCAATGATGCTATGGCCTTGTCACTGCTCATTACTGACAACACAGATGACACTGCCCATTTGCAACCCATTACATTGTTTGCTCATGCCCAGCTACTCGATTTTCAGAACCATGAGGATAGCGTATCTATCCTGCTCGACTCGGTTTATAATATGACTGATACGCGTACACTCAAAGAACAGATATTGATGATGCGTGCTAGCATGGCTGAGAAGAAGAACAAGCCCGAAGATGCCCTGAAATACTACCAGGAAGAAATTAAGGACTATGCTGATGGTATGTTACCTGATAAAGCACTCTTTAACATGGCTCAGTTAGAAGACAAAAAGCTTCACGACCTGAACAAGGCTGCTGAATACTACAAACAGATAATCATCAACTATCCCGGCAGTATTTACATTGAAGATGCCCGTGAACGTTACAGGCACCTATCTAAAGATGATGCCCCTGCGCAGGTAAACTAAAGGTATTAGTTACTTGGCAGATTCTCCTTACCAATAGTGCTATGATGGCGGCTATAAGCAAAGAAGATGATCAAGCCAAAAGCCATCCAGCCCAATGCGGTAACAATTGTTACCGGATCTTCTGAACAAACCATTGCACCGCAAACAAGTATTCCCAAAATAGGAACCAAAGGAACCAATGGTGTTCTGAATGGGCGTGCTCTGTCAGGGTCTGCCTTACGCATAATTATAATACCTAAACAAACTAATATGAACGCTAACAATGTTCCTATTGAGGTAAGATCTCCTGCTACGCTTTCAGGTATAAAGGCTCCAAAGAATCCTACAAATACGAATAGGATAATATTAGACTTATATGGTGTCCTGAATTTAGGATGCAGGTCAGAGAATATTTTTGGAAGTAGGCCGTCATTCGACATAGAGTAGAACACACGAGACTGGCCTAACAACATCACCAATATTACTGATGAAAAACCTGCAAGTATAGCTACTGTAACTAAAGTTGCCAACCAGTGCATGTGCATGTACATATCAATAGCATAGCTTACAGAAGCCTCTTTACCTGCCCTTAAGAAATCGGTAAATGGAGCAACACCGGTAAGTACGTGAGCAAACAATATGTATAACACCGTACAAACAGCCAGTGAACCAAGGATACCAATAGGCATATCGCGCTTAGGGTTCTTCGTTTCCTGTGCTGCAGTAGATACTGCATCGAAACCAATAAAAGCGAAGAACACAACAGCAGCCCCACTCAATATTCCGCCCCAACCATGGCTACGTGCACTACCGGCATAATCAAATACCTTGCCGTTGCCCAAATCTACCGGCTTAGCATTATCAGGTATAATATATGGGGTATGGTTTGCAGGGTTAATAAAATGCCAGCCCACCGCAATAAATACCAATACAATTGAAACTTTTACAAACACAATTATGGTGTTTACCCTGGCAGATTCTGCTGTGCCCCTTATAAGCAACAAAGAAAGTATCAGTAGGATAAAAAGTGCAGGCAGATTGATAATACCGTGTTCGCCTGAAGTAGATACTTCAAACGGAGAATGGCATAAAGTATAAGTTATTGCTCCCATTGGATGAGCTTCTGTTGCAGTTAGCTTATTTAAGTATTCACTCCATGCAATAGATACAGTTGCTGCACCAAGAGCATATTCTAATACCAAAGCCCAGCCAATGATCCATGCAACCAATTCGCCCATAGTAGTATATGCGTATGTATATGCACTACCTGCAATAGGAATCATAGATGCAAATTCGGCGTAGCATAAGCCTGCAAAAAGGCAACCTACAGCGGCAATTAAAAACGATATGGTTACTGCATTACCCGCATGCTCGCTGGCAGCAGCTGCAGTACGTACAAATAAACCCGCACCTATAATGGCACCTATGCCCAATGCCACCAATGATGTGGCTGTTAATGTCTTTTTTAAACCGTGTTCGTTGCTTTCAGCGTCGGCTAAAAGCTTAGTAATGGACTTTTTTCTCCAAAGCGACATAGAATAAATTTTAGGTTAGTTTATTAGGCATAAAGATATAGAACTTTTGATACTGAGCCGTCCTTATACAACTAAAATTATTACCCCAGCCATATTAATTGCCATATACTTTTATTATATTTACATATCTATGATTAAACCACACCTACATAAGGTATTATTCTCAGTATTGTTTATCACCTCTATGTTGGTTGCCCGCGCACAAGATAAAATAACCTTTATTGCACCCGATAGGCTTTTGGTAACCGGAGACCTATATTTCGTTAACGACACCCTGCCATATATGATTCTTTGCCACGATGCTAAATCGAGCCGGGGAGAGTATAAAGAAATTGCACACCGTTTTAATAAGCTTGGATATAACTGCATTGCTATTGATTTACGCGTTGGCGGAACCAGCAACGGTATAGAAAATGAAACTGTTGAAATGGCCAATGTCAAGCACATGAGTCCAAAACTTATTGATTCGAAAATTGATATTATCGGTGCCATTAATTATGCATTTGAGCGTAGCAATAAAAAAATTGTATTAGTAGGGGCTGGTTATTCTGCTGCATTGGCAATGTGTGTAGGGTTTACCGATCCTCGTATTAATTGCGTATTTGCTTTTAGCCCTGCTGATTATTACAACGGTGCATTAGATACCAAAAGTGTTTTCCCAAAATGTACCATTCCTGTTTTTGTAGCTTCATCTCTTACCGATGCTGCCAGCACAAAAGCTTATGTGGCTGGTATACCCTCTTCAAAACTTACTCTGTTTGCACCCTCTGGCGGTAACGCACATGGTACCGATGGCCTTTTAAAGAGTTCTGAATCTAACCACGACTATTGGCTATCTATCCTCATGTACATCCACCAGATACAGGGCGGCGGACAGTAAACTTACTTTTTCAGTTTAGGATTCTTTTTGTGGCGATTCTTATCGCGTTTACCTTTCTTTTCAATATTCTTTAAAAAGGCTTTCTGCAAGTCAATGCCTGTTTGGTTCGATATACATATCAGCACAAACAAAACATCCGCCAATTCTTCCGCAAGGTCTTTACCTTTATCCGATTTCTTAAACGATTGTTCTCCGTATGTTCTTGCTATTATACGTGCCACCTCACCTACTTCTTCAGTAAGCATAGCCATATTCGTAAGCACATTAAAATAACGCACTCCATTATTATTTATCCAGTCATCAACAAATTTCTGCGCTTCCTTAATTTCCATATTACTGCTTATTTTTCGTATCAATTATAATCGTTACCGGGCCATCGTTTACCAGGCTCACTTCCATGTGTGCACCAAACTCTCCGGTTGCAACGGGCTTGCCTAATTCTTTTTCGAGCATGGTTACAAACGTATTAAATAATGGCAAAGCTTTTTCGGGACGGGCTGCAAGTATGTAAGAAGGGCGGTTACCTTTTTGGGTACTGGCATGCAAGGTAAATTGGCTCACTACAAGCATTTCTCCGTTCACATCCTTTACCGATAGATTCATTTTGCCCTCCGCATCACTAAAAATGCGCAGGTTCGCAATCTTAGCACTTAGCCAGGCTGCATCTTCTTCGGTATCGGTTTCTTCAACGCCACACAATATCATTAGTCCAAGTTTGCAGGCGCCTATTATCTTGCCCTCTACTTTAACTTCTGCTTGTGTTACTCTTTGTATTACAACTCGCATAAATAGAGTTATGAATTATAAGTTATGAGTTATGAATGGCTAATTTACTGCTTTACGAATTCAGAAAACTTCGTTATTCGAAATTCCTTGTTCAATATTCGATATTGCTTAAAATAGCGATAGCTGTTCATCTCCTTTGCGCTTAAAATTGCTCAGGTCATATTCGAATTTTGGAGGTGTCCCCATATGTTTCTTTACTGATATTTTAAATAACTGCCTTATGGCTTCTGCCACATGTCCTTCGCCACGCATGCGCGTACCCCAGCGAGAGTCATTTACCTGCCCACCGTGGCACTCTGCTATCTGGTTCCATACTTTATCTGCCCTATCGGGGAAATTTTTTTGCAACCAGTCCCTGAATATCTCAGCTATTTGTCCGTTAAGGCGCACTATCGTATGCCCAGCACGTTGTGCACCAGCTTCGGCTGCTGCCTTTATAACTTTTGGCACATCATAACTGGTTAGGTGCGGAATAATGGGTGCCACCATTACTCCACAGGGTATGCCATTTGCAGATAATTGCTTTAGCACATTCAACCGATTACGGTAAGTAACAGTTCTCGGTTCTAATTTCATCCTTAAATCCTCGTCGAGTGATGTAATGGTTACCATTACATGCACCAAATTAAGCTTGGCCATTTCAGTTAGTATATCCAAATCGCGGAGTATAACCGCATTCTTGGTTATCATGCTCACCGGGTTGCGATACTTCAGGCAAACCTCTAACATGTTTCGAGTGATCTTAAGTTTGCGTTCGATGGGTTGATAACAATCAGTATTGCCGGAGAACATGATTGGGCCCGGCTCCCAACTCTTTTTCTTAAAAAGTTCTTCTAACAACACTGGTGCATTCTTCTTTATCAATATCTTTTGTTCAAACTCCATACCCGCGCTATAGCCCCAATACTCGTGGCTATTACGTGCATAACAATACAAGCATCCGTGTTCACAGCCCTGGTATGGGTTCATCGAGTACCCGCTAATATCAGGACTATCAACCTTATTGACGATAGTTTTAGGAAACACCTCAATATATTGTGTGTGCTTATTTTCCATCAGGGTATCCTCATCAATACCTTCCCAATGTTCCTGCACATAACTAGTTTTAAAAAACCGGTTAGTAGGGTTTACCTGTGCCCCTCGCCCATCGAAATATTCTTTCTTTTCTGCTTCCATTTTTTACTATCCCAAAACTGCTGAACACGGGTTACACTTTTCGGGATGTGTTACCCATCAACCAATTGATTTCCAATTTTATAAACTCACATTTTTCCTGTGATTTGTAACCCGTCTTTGGCGATTGTGCATTTACTTTTCGACACGAATTACACGAGTCTAGTTCACAATTTACCAATTCAAATTCACCAATATTTTAATGTCGTTTCTTGTCGCTTTGTGTCGTACATAACTTTTGTTTTCATTCTTATTCCTTGGTTTTCAAATCGTTCCATGCTTTTTCGCATGAAAAATTCCTGTCGTATTTGTCGCACTGCTTCATAATCTGCTGGTTTCTAATATTTATTTTGCGACAGTAATTACTGATCAAAAAAAACACTTGGGTTTGCTAGTACTTATTCGGTACTCTTTATTGCCATTTATACAAATATAAACATTTTGTTACTATTTATTGCTAAAATATTTAGTAATGTGGAAATGCAAAATAGCTCACTCAGGCTTGTAGCCTGGTTATGCTTATTGTTGAAAAATAAATTCAGATTAATACCTTTTCTCTTCGCTGGCTTCGTTGTTGTACATACTCAGGTAGCTCTCGTAACGAGAGAATGCAATATCGCCTTCTTCCACAGCCTTTATAACGGCACAGCCCGGTTCATTAATGTGCATACAGCTGTTAAACTTGCAATTAGCGCGATACTTATTCATTTCGCGGAAGTACTGCGATAGCTCATACTTGGTAATATCGGCAATACCAAATTCTTGTATGCCCGGTGTATCAATAATAAAGCCTCCTATTGGCAATGGCATCATTTCAGAGAAGGTGGTCATATGTATGCCTTTTTGATGAGCTGAAGATATAAGGCCTGTTTTGCGATTAGTGCCCGGTATAAGTTGATTTATAAAAGTTGATTTACCGGTACCCGACATTCCACAAAGCAAGGTCACTTTGTCTTTACACAGTGCTTTAAGTGAAGAAACGTACTTATCATTTATCAGCGAAATAGCTTTGCAATCGTACCCGATAGTGGTATAAACATCCATGCGTTCTGCTACCTCATCCAACTCTTCCTCGCTGTAAATATCAACCTTGTTGAATATTAAATGCGCATCAATACCATAAGCTTCTGCTGTGGTAAGTATCCTGTCAACAAAAGTATCGTGCGTTTTAGGGTGGCTGATGGTAACTAATATAAATACCTGGTCAATATTCGCGGCAATTATTTGGTATTGCTTTGATAACTTCTTCGACTGGCGGATGATATAATTTTTACGCTGCTTTACAGAAGAAATAATAAAATCGGGTGGAGAGGATTCATATTCCACCTGGTCGCCCACCACAACAGGGCTGGTAGTCGACACATTTTTAGTGCGCATAAGCCCTTTTAACGAACACATTACCGTATCACCGTTTTCGGTAAGTACGTTATAGGTCTGCCCCATTGTTTTTAATACTAATCCTTGCATTATCTTAAATAGTATTTACTTAGCACCATATCCACCAAACAGATTTCCTCCAGAATTGCTTTCAACCTTTATTTTTATTTACTGTCTGATTTATTTTAGTTTTGTAAAAATACACCTATATAATTCCCAAATATGAAAAAAACATTTTTTCTTGCAACAGGTCTGCTGGTTGCTGCATCATTTAGTCAGTTAAATGCACAATCGCATTACAAAATAGCCGATAAAATTAGCATTCCGGGAGAAGGAGGATGGGATTATACAGCAGTTGATGATAATGCCAACCGATTATATGTATCACATAGCACAACAGTGCAGGTGGTTGACCTGAGTACGAATAAGGTAGTTGGAGCCATACCAGACACCAAAGGCGTACACGGCATTGCTATTGCAGCCGACCTTAACAAAGGTTTTATTAGCGATGGCAGAGACACGGCAGTAACTATTTTCGATCTTAAAACCCTGGCTACCCTGACTAAAGTAAAAGTAACAGGCCAAAACCCTGATGCTATTTGTTACGATGCTTTCAGCCAACGTGTATTTACTTTTAATGGCCGTAGTAACAGCTCAACCGTTATTGATGCAAAAAGTAACGCGGTTATTGGAACCATTGAACTTGCAGGTAAACCGGAATTTGCAGTATCTGACGGTGCAGGCAAAATATACTTCAACCTGGAAGACAAGAATATGATCTGTAGTATTGATACCAAGACCATGAAAGTGGTTGACAGCTGGAGCATTGCACCCGGTGATGGACCAAGCGGTTTAGCAATGGATACCAAAACACGCAGACTCTTTTCGGTATGCGATAATAAAATGATGATTGTAGTGAATGCTGATAATGGTGAAGTTATTACTACCGTACCTACCGGAGACCGCACCGATGCAGTTGCTTTTGATAATGGCAACAATCGCATTTACAGTTCGAATGGCGATGGCACCTTAACTGTAATTGAAGAAAAGGACGCCAATACATTTACTGTTTTAGAAAACGTAGCTACACAAAAGAGCGCACGCACAGATGCAGTAAACTCGAAGACACATCACATTTACTTACCTGCTGCTGAATATGGCCCTGCACCCGAAGCAACTAAAGATAACCCTCGCCCAAGGCCAAGCGTTAAGCCTGGTTCATTTGTTATTTTAGATGTGGTACCGCAATAAAAGAGCCAAGCCCCTCCTAAAACCTCCCCATTGGTGAGGACTTAAAATAAAACATTAGATATTCTTCTACGAGTTCACTCTCCCTCCCTTGGGAGGGCAGGGGTGGGCATTTTTTCTATACACCGCTCGTCCAGTTCAACCTGTCGGATGCAGGGAACTGCCAGGGTGCACCATTATTCTCAACGTTATTCATCATCAGTGCGAGCTCTTGCGGTGCAGCAGATTGTTCCATAACTAAGAACCTGCGCAGATCAACAATAATAGAAAGCGGATCTATATCTACAGGGCATTCTTCAACACAAGCGTTGCACGATGTGCATGCCCAAACTTCTTCGGCAGTAATATGGTCAAACAATAACGATTTGCCGTCATCTACAAACGTACCACCATTCTTATCCATGTTCCTACCCACTTCTTCCATACGGTCGCGGGTATCCATCATTATTTTACGCGGAGATAATAGCTTACCGGTTTGGTTAGCCGGACAGCTAGATGTGCACCTGCCACACTCGGTACATGAATAGGCATTCATTAATTGAATGCGGCTTAAATCGAATATATCTTTTGCTCCAAAACGTTCGGGTGGCGCTGCGGCTGCATCAGGTGGTACACTGCTAGGGTCAAGCATAAGTTTTACTTCACGCGTAACCGATGCCAAATTGGTAAACTCACCTTTAGGATTGAGGTTTGAATAATATACGTTCGGGAACGCCAATAAAATATGGAAGTGTTTTGAATACGGTATGTAATTCAGGAAGGCCAAGATGCCTATGATATGGAACCACCAGCAAAAATGTTCAATAAACTCAAGTCCTGATAAAGACGTGCCTTGCAATATCCACACCAGCGAATTACTTACTGCAAAACCTGCATACGAGCTATTAGTAGCTCTCTGAATCAATGTATCAGAAGCATCTAATGTTAAGAAGGCGGTCATTAAAAGGATCTCCGTAGTAAGAATAATATTAGCATCGGTACGTGGCCAGGTAGTCATCTCCTTACTCCAGAAACGTTTCAACTTACCAATGTTACGGCGTATTAAAAATATAGCACACGATAGTGCTACAGCCACTGCAAGGTATTCGAAGCAATTAATAAGGAAAGTATATAATGGGCCAAGGAAAGATAATATACGGTGTGTACCTGCAACACCATCAATCAATATTTCAAGTACTTCAATATTAATGATGATGAAACCGGCATAAACAAATATGTGCAATACACCTGCAAAAGGTCGCTTTACCATTTTCGATTGGCCAATAGCAACCATAAACATAGTTTTCCAACGCTCGCCGGGGTTGTCTGTTCTATCAAACGGTTTGCCTAATTTAATATTACGACTTACCTTACCTACTGCTTTTGCAAACAGCACAATGGCAGTAATTAATACTATGGCAAATATTATTTGTGATAAATATTGCATCGATTATTCTTTTTTACCGAACAATGAGAAATGTACGTATCGATTAGGGTGCAGCCTCATGTCTTGCAACAGCGCGCCTAATTGTATGGTAGCGCCATTTAGCCTGCTATATAATGCAGTATCGTTAGCTAACATGCCCAATGATCCTTTTCCTTTATTGATCTTTTCAAAAACCTGGGCGGTATAATACAAGGTACTATCTGCATTATTAATAGCACCCTTTAAATTAGCCTTTGCCAACGAATCGGTAATATCGGCCATGTTATTAATTGCATTACCCAATTGTTTGCTGTTCTTAGCCAACGCTGTCGATAGCTCATCTATCTTACCTAATATATCTGCTATACGTTGCTTTTGGGTAGAAACCAATTCATCCATATCGGCCGACATATTTTGAAAATGCTTGAGCGATATATTTATGCTTTCAATACTCTGGGTAAGGTTGTTCTGGGTTCGTTTACTAAATACGCCCTTAATGATCATCATCGTAGAATCAATAGAAACGATAAGCTCTTCTGCCTTATTTTTCAATGGCAATACCTGCGCACTAACCTGGTCTTTTAATGAGGTTTCCATGGCAGCACCTACGGTATCTTTATCATTTATAAATTCAGTAGCGCTTCCTCCACTCATATCTAACTGTATTGCACGATTGCCAAAAAAATCGCTTGTAATACGTGCAATGGTACCTTTAGGTATTTTAACGTCATTATCGGTAATAAGCAGAGTTACCAATACCTTGCCCGATGAATTATTCTCAAGTTTTATATTTTGTACCAACCCCACATGGAAACCATTTATCAGTACAGGGTTCGAAGGCAACAAGCCTTCCACACTGCTATATACAGCATATACTTTTTTACTGTGCGAAAATATATTAATGCCCTTAAGGAAATTAAGCCCATATAGCAACATAGCCAGGGCCACTACTACCACAATTCCTGTTTTAACTTCTTTCGTAATCTTCAAAGCGTCTTTAATATGGGTGCAAAAATAGCGATTATGCTGAATTTGGGCATCGATTTTATTTAATGCTCATTATCAAGCTATAAAGCATACATTTGGTTTAAACAATTCACCATGAAAAAAGCCTTACTCACTTTAGGCGGAATGCTTATGGCATTGGCTATAAATGCCCAAACTATTGAAAATAGCAGCCATAGTACCACTGGCTTTATAAATTCAAACGGCACTATTGAAAATTCGAGCCATTCTACCGCCGGCTACATCCGCAACGATGGCACAATTGAAAATGAAAGCCATTCAACCATTGGCTATATACGTGATGATGGCACTATTGAAAATGAAAGCCATAGCACCATTGGCTATGTGCACGATGATGGTACAGTTGAAAATTCGAGCCACTCTACTATAGGTTATGTGCATGATGACGGCACCGTGGAAAATGAAAGCCATAGCACTATAGGCCATGCTGAAGGGGTTAACCGAAGATGGGCTGCCGTTTGCTTTTTCTTCTTTAAATTCAACTAAAACGAGGGTAAATAGCTAAATATTCACTCCCTTTTTAGTCTAACTGCCTACGGGACTGATTTTTTTTTACTTTTGCGTTCCATTTTTAGGAATTGGAGAGGTGCCTGAGTGGCCGAAAGGAGCAGTTTGCTAAACTGTCGTACGCCCAAAAGTGTACCGGGGGTTCGAATCCCCCCCTCTCCGCAGAAATAAAAACCCCGCTTTAGCGGGGTTTTATTTTTTTCTAACAACATCTCTTCTTTTTACGCCTGGTGAAGCCAAGGTATAGCATACTTAATTAAGCCTGCAACGCTTTTAACATCAAGCTTGGTCATTATGTTCTGACGATGGGAATCCACAGTCCTTTTACTTAAGTTTAACCTATGGGCTATTGCATCACTTGTATATTCATCAGTTATATAACGCAATATTTCTATTTCTCTCTCAGAAAGCAGTTGAGTAAGCTTATTCTTTTTCGATAGTTTTTTACCTTGAGTTGAGTCACTGTCAAAGGCCATTAGCTTTAAAGCTACATCGCTCGAATAATAAATACTACCACTTAAAATCGTTTCAATAGCCTTTAATAATTCTTCAGGACCTATATTTTTCAATATGAAACCCTTCACACCGGTTTTTACCATCTTATCTATATACATATATTCGTTGTAATTAGACAAGGCGAGTATTTTAGCCTTAGAATTCTGATTTAAAATTATAGCTGCTGCTTCGGCGCCACTTAGTTTAGGCAACTGGTAATCCATAATAATAATGTGTGGCTTCAGTTTGGCCTTGGCTATTCCTTCCTCACCATCTGCTGCCTCGTCAACAACAAACTTATATTTATTCTCTTGCGATTCGAGCATAGATTTAATACCATCACGAATCATTTTATGGTCATCTATCAAAAGTATCTTAAGGGTCTTCATTTTACTTTATTTGCAATTTTATTATACGGTATAAGTATTTCATATTTAGTGCCTACCCCTTGCATGCTTTCTATTCTCAGCGTTCCATTGTATGATTCAACACGCGATCTGGCGTTTTTCAAACCCATCCCTTTGTATTGATCAACTGCCGTCATATCAAATCCGTTACCGTTATCCTGCAATATTATTGATATGCTGCCAGGTATAAACGATGTGTTCATTTTAATATTAACCTTGCTCGATTGGCCATGCTTAATACTATTATTTATAAACTCCTGTATAATGCGGAATATGGTGATCTCAAGCGCTTTATCAATTTCAGGGAAATGCTCTTCTATTGCAAGATCGAACGTTACATTCGTGCCCAATTTCAATTTAGTACAAAGTTCCTTTACCGCATAACTCAGGCCAAAACTTCGTAACGTACCTGGCATTATATTAAAACTAATGTTCGATAATTCGTCCATTGCATCATTCAATGCATCATTCGACCGGTTTAAAATAGTATCATATTTTTTGTCGTTTATATTTTTCTGCATTGCTTTCAATGCTTCAATATGGAATTTTATACCTGATAATTTTTGCCCCAAGCTATCATGCAGGTCTTTGGCTATCCTATTCCTTTCCTTTTCCTGGGTATCTAAAACTGTGCGCACCAAAATATTTTCAATCTCACGTTGTTGCGACATATCTTTAACTATACCTTGGTAGCCAGTTATATCGCCAAACTGGTTGTATGTTTTACTAATAGAAACAAGGCAATTAATAACTGTATTATTCATGCCCTTGATCTTCAGCTTACAGTCTACTAAAATTTCTTTACTGTTCAATTCAAACATAAATTTTTCCCGTTCCTCCCCATCATAAATAAGGTCAAAAAAAGTTTTAGACTTCGGTGTGATCTTAGAGATCTTGAATAATTGTTTACCGGCATCATTAACTTCCAGCATTTTACCCTGGAGATCAATAATAAAAAGGCAGTCGCTCGATTTTTCGAAAATATTGCGATACTTATTTTCCGATTCTATAAGCGATTGCTCGTAGCTGCGAATAAGTGATTGATCTCTTACAATCAGCAGGTAACCTATTCTTTCTTTGTGCGGATTATATAAATACGTGCAGGTGCAGTTAACAGGCATATGTTTTCCGCTAACCGACCTTATCTGGCTATCGAATGTAATTACATCTTCCTTTCTATTTAACTCGCTTTTTATGTAATTAAATAAGTATCCCTTGTTAGTAGTAATAAAATCAATGTGATTATTTCTTAATTCCTGTTCGGGGCAATCCAGCTTTTCAGTAGCTGCCCGGTTCGCACTGTTTATCTTTCCGCTGTTATTTAAAACAAATAACATATCAGAAACCGAATTGAATATATTGTTGAAATAATTCCGCGATATAGTTGAGGCCTTCAACTCTTCGCCAAGCATATTTATGTTGCTTATAAAAGCATCTATTTCATCAAACTTCTCAGATGGCTCTATTTTGTAATCAAATTCACCAAGTGAGTAGTTTATCAGTAATTTGTTTATCTCCTCAAGGCGTGGTTCCATTTAATTTATTTTAAACAATAAGGGAAGCCTGATGCTCTTTTGGCTTATATTGCTCAAGCCATTCAAGGGCTGCATTTACGTCAGTAAATATTTTGCTAGGGAACGGCGGGTTAGTCAATTTCAGAAAAAAATTCCCGATAAATGTGTTATAAACTGATTTCATTACTAGAGCACCTGCAATAAGTCCGGTAGTGCCATCTTCGGCCAAGTAGTCTCTTGCTTCTTTTGAAATCGATTTTAGGCCATCGATAAATACTACAGCAGGGTATGAAATATTCTCTGCAAATTCAACTCTACTTCTCACCATCGCTTTCGCCATTTCTAAAGTTACTACTATACCAGGTTTATACCTTGCATACATAACTCCATTCTTAATTTCAAGCTGGGCAGCTTCAGTTTCTAAAACTCTATCTTTTTTAGATTCTTCCATAATTGCAAATATAAATACTATTCTTGCGAAAGTAAAGCTTTGCAAGTAAAATAGGTATTTATACGTAGGTATATGTTGCAAAACACAAGTGCCTATTTTAGGTATATATACGGATGTTTTTGGCTATCAGTCTGTATAGATTTGGAGAAAGAATATAAACACTTTCAAATCTCCAAAAATGAAAAAAACAACTCCGAAAATCGACATTATCGATGAGGTATTAAGCTACGGCGCCAAAAAAGGCGTTATGCATCTTAATACTGTAAATGAACAACTTATGGGCAATAAATTTATACTTGATAAAAGTATAGGTAAAGAAATCATTAACTTCGGGTCATGCAGTTACCTCGGGCTAGAGTTTGATGAACGACTCAAAAAAGGTGCCATTGATGCCATTAATAATTATGGCACACAGTTTTCTTCTTCAAGGGCATATATGTCGCCGGTTTATTACGAAGAACTGGAAGCTTTATTTTGTAAAATATTTAATGCCTACGCAGTAGTTACACCTACATCAACACTTGGCCATATTGGTGCTATACCGGTTTTGGTTGATGATAAAGATGCTATTATACTCGACCATCAAGTTCACAACTCGGTTCATACCGCTGTGAATTTGGTTAAAGCTAAAGGCGTTTATACTGAACTTATTCGCCATAACCGTATGGACATACTTGAAGACAGGATCAAAGAACTCCGCCAAAAGCATAATCGCATATGGTACATGGCCGATGGTGTATATTCTATGTACGGCGATGTTACTCCCATACATGAGATATATGAGCTAATGAATAAGTACCCTGAACTTTATTATTATGTGGATGATGCACACGGAATGAGTTGCTTTGGAGAACGTGGCCAGGGATACGCTCTTAGCCAAAAACCTATTCACGAAAGAATGGTGCTTGTAACATCACTGGCTAAGGCTTTTGCTACCGGTGGGGGCGTAGTTGTTTTTCCTACCCGTGAAATGGCGCGCAAATTCAGAACTTGTGGTAGTACAGTGGTTACATCAGGCCCTATGCAACCCTCAGGATTGGGTGCTGCTATTGCTTCAGCAAAAATTCACCTCACAAGCAATATTGGTGACTTGCAAGAGCAACTTAATGAGAATATAAAATTCACTAACATGGCTATTAAAAAGTTTAACCTGCCACTTATTGCTGAATCAAAAACGCCAATTTTCTTTATTGGGGCAAGCCTGCCTAAAATAGGGTACAACATTATTAGCCGAATGCTTGGTGAAGGGTTCTATGTTAACGCTGGTATTTTCCCGGGAGTCCCAATTAAAAACACGGGCATACGTTTTACAATTACCAAACTACATACATTTAAACAAATAGAAAACATGGTAAGTGCATTGGCTTATCATCATGCCGAAGCATTAAAAGAAGAGAACTTTCCTTTAAGCAAAATATACCAGGCTTTTAAAATGAAAGAGCCCATAGAACAGAAAATAGAAAATGCTATTGTGGCTGATGAAAAGAAATCTATGTTAAACAGCTTTGAAACCAATTCTATAACAAATATCAATAAACAAGAGTGGGATAACTTACTTGGTAACCGAGGCTCTTATAATTGGGATGGAATTAAATTTCTTGAAGAATCATTCACCAACAATACCGAGCCTGAAAACAATTGGGAGTTTGACTACATAGTAATAAAGGATGCCCTTAATAAACCCGTGTTGGCTACTTTTTTAACCACAAGTATATGGAAGGATGATATGATGGCACCTGAAGGGGTATCGTTACAAGTTGAATCGAAACGAAAAGCGTTAAAAGATCCGTATTATTTAACCTCTAAAATAGTGTCAATGGGTTCGTTGCTAACTGAAGGAGAACATTTGTATATAGACAGAACTTCGCCTTATTGGAAAGAAGCCATGAATATTTTACTTGAAAAAATAGCCCAACTGCAAGAAAAGTATAATGCCGCATCAACCTTGCTGCGCGATTTAAAACAAGGTGATGAAGAAATGGATGCTTTTTTAATGGACAATGGCTATTTTAAAACAAGTATGCCAACCAATCATATCGTTGATTCATTAACATGGTCGGATGAGCTAGAGTTCTTGGAAGGCTTATCAACAAGGGCCAGAAAAAATGTTCGACAAGAAGTTATAAGATATCTGGACAACTACGAAGTGCGGATAGTTAAAAATGATGCTTCTCAACTTGAAATAAAACATTGGTATGATTTGTATATGAACGTAAAGTCAAAAAGCCTTTTGCTGAATACTTTTGATCTGCCATATAAATTATTCACGAACATGGCTATCAACAATAACTGGGAGATAATGACATTAACTTTAAAATCAAACTATGATACAAGAGCGGAGCGTAAACCTGTTGTTGTAGTATTTAGTTATGTAACTAATGAAAAGTACAATCCAATGATAATTGGAATTGACTATTCTTTTCAAGCTAAGTACAAATGCTATAAGCAAGCCTTATACCAGCTTATTATCAGGGCGAGGGAATTAGGTAAAAAAGCTGTAAATCTTGGCTTTTCGGCCAGTATTGAAAAGCAGAAGTACGGAGCTAAGGTTATTGACACAGTAGCATATATGCAGGCACGAGACAATTATTCGCTTGAGGTATTATCATCAATGAATGTAATGGAAGTAGCAACTAAATAAAATGTAACCAAGACAACATGGTGTCCGGCACAAATTGATTGGATTTGTGCCGGTAACCGTTATTTACACATATGACTTTAACAATGGAAGAGTATTGCAGATTCAACTTAACTTCACGAATAGCAATTTTGAATAGCGAGGGGGTGTTTCTGATAAAAAAGAAAATTAACAATAACCTGGAAGCGCGCTTATTCTTGCTGTATGATTTTCATGTAGAAACTTACTACAGCCACAAAATTCGTAAAATAATAAAGGCTGACCCAATACGAAATAAGAATTGGCTTAAAGATTTTTATATGGATATAGTAAATAGATTTAATTTTTGCTAACCCCCTGTATATGCAAGCAAAAGACCCGTCAACTAAACCCAAAACCACAATACAGCTTCAAGGCCCATCATGGTTTGTAAGCAAGTATTCAAAGAAATATAATACTGATGTAATGGTATTTAACCCTTTGAATAAGCTTCTTTACCGAAATAAAAAGGAAAAAAGTTAACATGTTTTCCTTTAATAAAGTCTTTCGGCTGCATCTTTATGCAATTTCCTAACCAGGCTTCTTTGTTCATTACACGAACTGAGGCCGACAATGCCAACAAGTAATAATAATACGATCATAGTAGTTTTCATAATGCATGTTTTTTAATGATTATGATGTAAAACTACAGTGCGTTTAAAGGAAAATTTATGTGAATGTAATGACAGCTATGTAGTTATGTAATGAACCCCGAAAACAAGGTTATGAATTAGAATATAAGTTTAGGCCTAACTTATTTCAATACCCACCACAAGTATATCATCCGTTTGTTCTTCATTCTGCCTCCACTTCTCTAAATTGTCGTGCAGCGTTTTTTTATTGACGGCCATTCTCTCATCGCAAAGTTGTGTTAAAAGGTCCTTAAACCCCGTAGTTTTAAATTTTTTGCCGTGTTTTCCGCCAAACTGATCGGCATAACCATCGGTGCATAAGTAGAATTTATCACCCTTTTCTACTTTAATCGTTTCATTCTTGTAGGGCTTCCCTTCATAATGCCCTCCGCCAATAGGTTGAGGCGAGCCCTTAATTTCTGTCAGCACTTTATTCCGGGTATAATAAATAGGGCGCCTTGCACTCGAAAATGTAAGGTTGGAGTTTGCTTTATCAATAGAACAAATAATTATATCCATTCCATCGTGTATCTCTTCAGTATGCTTTCCAAGGTCAAATATCTCCCTAAAGGCCCTATTCATTTCGTTCAATATACCTGCAGGGTCAGCTATGTTTTTTAAGTAAACCGTATTCTTAAGCAAATGGTATCCTATCATAGAAAGTAAAGAACCCGGTACGCCATGTCCTGTGCAATCGCCTACCGCAATTATGAACTTATCCTTATACTCTTCAAACCAATAAAAATCGCCACTAATAATATCCTTTGGGCGATATAACACAAATGACTCAGGAAAATGCTTATTGAGTAGCCTGATATCAGGCATTATGGCTCTTTGTATCCTGCGGGCGTAGGTTATACTATCGGTTATGTCCTTGTTCTTCTGGGCTATTATTTCGTTTGCATTTCTAAGCCTTTCGTTAAGGTTTTTCACTATGCTGTTCTCTGCTTTCAGGTCTTTCTTATTAATTGCGCTTTCAATAATTGATGGCAACCTTATTAGATTACCCTTTAGCACATAATCCTCTGCCCCATTTTTTATACATCTTACAGCAAATTCTTCAGAAACGGAACCTGTAACCAAAACAAAGGGTATATCCGGATAAGAGTCCTTTACAATTTGCAAGGCCGTTAAAGAATCGAATTGAGGAAGACTATGATCGGACAAAATAATATCGGGAGCAAAAGAAGACAAGCCACGCATAAATTGCTCCTTATTTTCGGCGTGCGTTATATTGAATGAAAAATTCGATTTATACAAAGCTCTCTTAATAAGCTCTACATCGTCTTTATCATCTTCAAGTACAAGTATTTTAAGGCCTCCTGGTAATGCTATATCCATCTTAACTATAAAACATACGTTCTTTAAATTTTTTCTTAAAAGCAGCTCCCAGGGTTATTTGTTTAGGCTTACCGTTCTCTGCTTTTATTCCTTTAAGGGTAATCAAATCATGCTCTACTTCATGCACGGCTTCCAATGAAACTGCTTCAGCTCTGTTCACCTGCACTAGCGTTGCTGAATTCGCCGTGAGGTGCTCTATTTTGCAATTCATAAGTGTATATGTTTCTCCGGTTTTAAGCCATGCCTGTTTATGGCGCGGGTCAACATCATCAGTAGTAATAAGCATAATATCCTGCAGGCGAATTTTAACCTTTTTACTAGACTCAGCTACATTAAAAAGTTCGTATTCTTTCTTTTCAGCAAACATATTAAAGGCCTTTTCAAAAGCCTTGTATAACCTGTCCTTCAGTATCGGCTTAGGCACAATATCTACCGGCGATAAATTAAGAGCATCTCTGTATTTTTGATCAGCACCGCTTATAAATATTATTGGCTTATTACTTATAACCTGTGCCAATGTGGTTCCTTCCATCTGTGGCATTTCAATATCGAGCAGGCAAAGGTCAAATTCTATCATGGGAGCATGCTCCAGGAACTCTTTAGGGTTGGAAAATGTTTTTACTAATTCTACAACGGCAGATTCTTTGCACATCTGTTCTAAAGTAGAAAGAATGGTTTCGTTGTCATCTACTGCAACGGCTCTTAGTTTTTTTAACATCGGGGTAGTTTTACGTTATGCAAATATTTTTTAATGTTTAATCTTTTTTAGGTAGTTCATTAAGTACCAGCCAGTAAAGCCCCAGCTCAGATACTTTATGCGTAAATGCATCGAAACCCAATGGCTTAACGATATAACTGTTTACGCCCAGTCGGTAACAGGTTTTAATATCCGGATCTTCCGCAGAAGATGTTAGTACCACAACAGGTATGTGCTTCGTGCGTTCATCCGATTTCAGTCTTTCCAGTACCTCTATGCCGTTTATTTTAGGCATTTTCAAATCGAGTAATATAACCTTTGGTGCATTGTTAATGTCCCGGCCTTTATACACGCCTTCAGCAAAAACAAAATCCAGCGCCTCTGCACCATCTTGCAAATGCACTAAATTATTAGCCAGATTTTGCTTCTTAAGGGTTCTGATGGCCAAAGCGGCGTCATCCGGGTTATCCTCTACCAGGATAATTTCAACAGCATCATTCATTTTCATATTCGGAGTTTATATATTGCTGATTAATTAACAGGTTGTAACGCTATGTAAAAAGTGGCACCATTACCGGGTTCAGCCTCCGCCCATACCCTTCCTCCATGTCGGGTAATAATACGCTTTACCAGGGCCAGGCCCACGCCGGTCCCTTCAAATTCGGTAGTGCTATGCAGCCGCTGAAACACACCAAAAAGTTTATTATAATACTTCATATCAAAACCA
>Ga0206980_1032_pt1 | contig 29125 bp, 23 predicted proteins | sample Alteio_BWMinCont_20_FD_153494 | JGI IMG/M metagenome (GOLD analysis project Ga0206980, IMG submission 153494) | Enriched cells from forest soil in Barre Woods Harvard Forest LTER site, Petersham, Massachusetts, United States -... | ecosystem: Environmental > Terrestrial > Soil > Temperate forest >...
ATCGTACAATGAATCGAAAGAAGGGTTAGAATAATGGAAATAGTTTACACCCTCGGGAGAGAAGTTTTTAGAATAGAACAAGGAAAGGAAATTCTCTGCGTCAGGGTAATCACCCACCCACGACTTTTTGAAGAAGTAACATTGTCCACTTACCACACCTTCGGCTAATATAGCAGGGCGCTCCACGTGTATGCTTAACTTAATACCTACACGTTGCAATTGCGATTGTATCACCTGTGCAACCGATGAGGTTTCACTGCTTACAAATACGGAGATTTCCGGCAGTCCCTTTCCATTAGGGTAACCTGCTGCAGCCAATAACGCAATAGCCTTATCAGCATCGTAAGCATAGCCTGTTACTTTCTCATTTTTATTGCCCGGTAAAAAAGGTGGAACAAAGCCATTATTACCTGCTATACCTATACCAAAACGCAGATAGCGCACCAGTTCATCTTTATTTATCGCATAGTTAATGGCTTGACGTATAGCCTTTACATCTACCGGTGCTTTACCATTCAGGCGCTTAGGGTCTATAATAAAACCCAGGTAGTCGGTCTTAATAAAAGGCATGCGCTGCAAATAGCATTTGCTTTTAAGCTCCGGGCGCAATTGACTATTTCCCGTAAATGCTTCTTTAGGGTTAATGGCTGCAAAGCCCGATACCATATCCAGATTTCCTCCCATAAATTCAAGGAACGAAGTTTCTGCATCTTTAATAAATAACACTACCACACCATCCAAATAAGGTAGCGCAGTGCCTTGCGCATCCCTTTCAAAGTAATGGCTATTGCGGCTAAGCACTAATCGGTTACCCCTATCCCAGCGTTTCAGTTTGAATGGACCCGTACCAATAGGATGTTCACCAAAATCGAGTCCATATTTTTCAATCCCTTCAATAGGTACCGCCGAAAAATAACGCATAGTAAGTATGCTCATAAACGGAGTGAAAGGCTTCTTTAGATAGATCATGAAAGTAGAATCGTCAGGAGCTTTGAAACCCTGAACAGTACCATCAGCGTTCCTGTCAATATTGGTTAAGAGGGTTGTTGCATCTGATACACGTGCATCGAACAGCCTGAAAAAACTATGCACAAAGTCTGAAGCGATCACCTTTCTGCCCTTGCCTTCAGGGAATACGGTATCATCTTGAAAATAAACATCGTTTCTTAAATGGAATATGTACAGCTTCCCTCCATCCTTTATCTCCCACGATTTAGCAATATCTGGCACTATGCCCAAGGCAGTATCCATTTGCACTAACCCGTTGTACAGTTGATCATCGACCCATATATTCTCAAAACTACGGGCAGTAGCAGGGTCTAACGAGGTAACGTCACCCAGTTCATTATACTTAAAAATATTCTCCTTCTCGTTTGGGTTAGTATGTATACAAGAGGTCATTAACAAGATGACAACCAAAGGAAAACAAGCGACTATTCTTTTGAACATGTATTATAAGTAAATAATAAAGCGAATATAAATATGAAAAACAAGGGAATTTCGGGGCATTTTGAAAGCTTACTAACACACAATGTTTGAGCTTTCACCCCAAACCCCTAAAGAGGCTTTGAAAGTCAGTCTGAGCTTGTCGAAGACCTTCCATTATATAAGGAACATGTTCCGACAGGCTCAACATGACACCTGTTTGTTTTAAAGCCCTTTAGGGTTTGGGGTATAAAAAGCCTCAGAAAATTCTCCTCCTCACTATCAAAATCAAATGTTACTTTTGTTATATGGATAGAACCTCCACATTTGCTATACATACATTGGGTTGCAAGCTCAATTTTTCTGAATCTTCGGCCATAGCTAAAAAATTAGCGGAAGAAGGTTTTCAGAAAGTGACTTTTAAAGAAAAAGCCGATGTATATATCATCAATACCTGCTCGGTGACCCAGGAGGCAGATAAAGAATGCAGGCTTATCGTCCGTTCGGCCCTCAATACATCACCGGGAGCATTTATTGCAGTAATTGGTTGCTATGCCCAGTTGAAACCTGAAGAGATATCGAAGATTGAAGGTGTAGATATTGTTTTGGGAGCATCAGAAAAATTCAACATAGCCGGTTATTTAAAAGACCTTGATAAAAAGGCTCAGATCGAAATACATTCTTGCGAAATAGAACAACCACTTGCCTTTCATTCTTCCTATTCTTCCGGCGATAGGACCAGAAGTTTTTTGAAGTTGCAGGATGGCTGCGATTATAGTTGCTCATATTGTACTATACCACTTGCGCGAGGTAAAAGCCGTAGCGATACCATTGAGAACGCAGTTAAGAATGTTAATGCTATTGCTGCCACCGGAGTTAAAGAAATAGTACTTACAGGTGTAAACCTTGGTGATTTTGGCATCAACGACACTAGCTCTGCTGAACATAAAGAATCGTTCTACGAATTAGTTAGGGCGCTAGACACTAGCGATGCCGATGTACGTTTCCGTATTTCATCAATAGAACCAAACTTGTTGCGTAACGAAACTATAGAATACGTTGCCCAATCTAAGAAGTTTACACCACACTTTCATATTCCACTACAGTCCGGCAGCGATGATATTTTAAAGAAAATGCGCCGTCGTTATTTAAGCGATCTTTATGCTGAACGAGTAGCGACAATAAAATCGCTCATGCCGCATTGCTGTATTGGGGTAGATGTTATTGTAGGATTTCCAGGCGAAACTGAAGAGCACTTTCAGAAAACCTATAAATTCCTGAACGAGCTTGATATTTCATACCTGCACGTTTTTACATATTCTGAACGGGCTAACACACTGGCTGCGGAAAGTGGTGACGTGATACCTGTTGATGTTCGCCGAAAAAGGAACCGCATGCTGCATATTCTTTCAGAAAAAAAACTGCGACACTTTTACCAACAGCATTTAGGAAGCGAACAAACCGTGTTATTCGAGAAAGCGCATAAAGATGGTAACCTGTATGGCTATACCCGCAACTACGTAAGGGTAAAAACTTCATATAAGCCAGAACTTGAACTTAGTACAGCACATGTAAAACTTATAGATATTAATGATGATGGAACGGTTTCGGCCGAAATACTTTCATCGGAACAAGTTGAAAGATTCGATCACATTTTAGCCACTAATTAAACTATGTATCCATCGCTATATTACTTATTTAATGACCTCTTTGGAATAAAGATCGGCTTCTTAAAAGCCTTCCAAATGTTTGGTTGCATGGTTGCAATTTCGTTTTTAGCTGCAAGCTATGTATTGTCGCTCGAGCTTAAACGCAAAGAACAAGAAGGTCTCCTACATCCATTTAAAGAGAAGACATTGGTCGGCCAAAAAGCAACTATTATGGAGTTAGTTGAAGCCTTTATAATTGCTTTTATAGTTGGTTTTAAAGGAGTTTTAATTGCATTAAACTTCAACGATTTTTTGGCTGATACCCAAGGCTACTTACTATCTACTATGGGTAATTTAATTGGTGGGCTGGTATTAGGAGCAATTTATGTTTACCTGCGTTACCGCGAAAAAGAAAAACAAAGTTTGCCGGAACCTAAATTGGTAGAACATGAAATGCATCCATACCAATTGGTGGGCAACATAACTCTTATTGCTGCGGCCGGCGGCCTGATTGGTGCTAAATTATTTGATGGATTAGAGAATTACAAAGATTTCTTTCAACACCCCGCAGAATATCTTTTTTCATTCAGCGGATTAACCATGTATGGCGGACTAATTGTAGGAGCTATATCGGTACTTTATTATGCACGCAAAAAAGGCATATCGTTATTTCATTTGGTTGATGCTGCTGCCCCAGCCATTATGATTGCGTATTCAATTGGAAGGATTGGTTGCCAATTGGCAGGTGATGGTGATTGGGGCATTGCAAACACTGCACCTAAACCGGGCTGGATGAGTTTTTTACCTAACTGGATGTGGTCTTTCGATTATCCGCACAACGTTACCAACGAAGGCCATAACATACCCGGCTGTATAGAAGCGCATTGTGCCGTGCTTGATGTACCTGTGTTCCCTACTCCATTTTACGAAACGGTAATGTGCGCCATTTTGTTTTTCATTTTATGGGGAATGCGAAAGAAAATAAAAGTACCGGGAGTATTGTTCAGCATCTACTTAATGATGAATGGTGTTGAGCGTTTTTTAATAGAATTGATACGCGTAAATATCAAATATGATATCTTCGGAATGCAAGTTACCCAGGCTCAGTTAATTGCTCCCATGCTGTTTCTACTTGGGCTGTTTGGTATTTATTATTCTAACAAAAGGGCGAAGACAAATGAGCTTGCAGCTTGATAAAATTTGCCAACAGGTAATTGAACTTACCCATGAAGTTGGGTATTTTATACTAACCGAGCAAAAGAAATTTTCGAATAGCGATATTGTAAAAAAAGGGTACAATGACCTGGTTACTTATGTGGATAAAAATTCAGAGAAAGCGCTGATAGATGGCCTGAGTAAAATATTACCAGGTAGCGGATTCCTGGCAGAAGAAAGCGGAGAAACCGAAAAACAAGAATACACCTGGATCATTGACCCATTAGATGGAACTACTAACTTCCTGCATAAATTACCTTGCTTTGCAATTAGCATTGCATTGGTAAAGAATAATGAGCCTTTACTTGGCGTGGTAAATGAACTCAACCTGAAAGAATGTTTCTCTGCAATTAAAGGCAGCGGGGCTCTGGTAAACGGTAAACCGATAAAAGTATCAGCACAAAATAAGTTAGGGGATTCACTTATTGCAACCGGTTTCCCTTACAACGAGTTTAAGCTGCAGGACAAGTACATGGACCTATTTAAATATTTAATGACTTGCACGCAAGGCTTGCGGCGTATTGGTTCAGCTTCGGTCGACCTTTGTTATGTTGCTTGCGGACGTTTTGAAGCCTTTTATGAATATGGCCTAAAACCATGGGATGTTGCAGCCGGAGCTTTAATAGTTAAAGAAGCTGGCGGACAATTATGTGAATTTAACGGAGGGGATAACTATATTTTCGGCAAGACCATTATAAGCACTAATGGGCTTATACATAAGGATTTTACAGATTCTGTAGGTAAGTATTTTGGGGCATAATTCTGCCGCTTTATTGATTCCAGATTCATTTATTTATTACATTTGCCCAACAGAATAACAATACTATTTATGAAAAAGAGCCATATCATAGCATTCGTAATATTTGCGGTTACTTATTTAGTGCCTTTCCGTTATGCGGTTATACAAGTTGAGGCAGATGCTCACGCTGCAAGTGCTTTAGGTATTCTGTTCAGTGGTATTGGCATTTTGGCTGGCATCTACTATCTTATAAAGGATGATGCTGAGAAAGAAGGTCACGGAGAAGGCGCTTCTCACCACTAAGCTTTTAGCTTCCTAAAAATTATTTACTAGTCCGAAGGTTATTTTGCCATCCTTAAAACTTAAGGGGTTGTTAATGCTTTGTCCCAATGCATAGGAAAGAGAGAATATGCCCGCTTTGGTTTGGAAGTCCATGCCGGCACCAAATCCATACGGGGTATCATTAAAGAATCCAATTGCAGTTGGATAAGTTTCTCTGCACCAGCCCTGATCGTAGAACAAAAAGAGGAAAGAATTCTGCTCTAATAAATAATGGAACTCTACTGTACCCACTCCATATTGCGACGCATATATCGACTGCTCATCGAAGCCACGTAATACACTAAAGCCACCAATCCGATACAAATCGTTTAATAATAACGAAGGTGCATTTATATATCCGCCATTTACCGCAAATTTAAACGCGCTTCGTTCCATAAAGGGTATATAGTAAGCCGCACTTATATTGGCCTTGTATTCATCCGACTTTAGCTGTAAACCTTCGTATAATGATGGATTAAGCTGTGGGTTTTGATGAATATCTTTGGTACCTGCAGCAAAATTCACTAAAAGAGAATAGCCCCTGCGTGGATTATAAATATAATCTAAGCTTGATGCTTTATATTCAATGCCGTATAGCTGAGTAGTAACATCGGCATATGGAGGCAGGCCAGTGGTTTGCAACTCAAGTTGGCTTAGTGCTATAAGCGTAGATGAAATATTTTCATAAAACACTTTCCAATAATTACCTCCTGCTAATAAATACTTCAAGCCTATTTTATTATCTAGCTGTAAGTAAGTCGTGTCCTGTTTAAAGAGCGTAAAGTTCTCATCGAAACCAAGCGGGGTTCTTAAAATATACGGGTAACTGAAATTTGCCGTTAGGTTTTCAGTTTGAGCTTGTATATGTTGCCAATGGAAACCAATATCCTCGGCATGGTGAAAAGTATTTTGAAGATTAAGACTAATATCTCCGGTAATATTAACCTTACCTGCACTATTGGGCAATATGCCTATAATACCATTAAATTGGTTTGCCGATTTCTTACCCAGGAACAAGTAGATATTCACTTTATTCTCTACAAATATTACCTGCAAAGGTTTTGTCTCGTATAATATTTGCAACGACTTCAGTCTGCTACTAATTACCTTCACCTTCGATTCGTCGTAAGAATCGCCCGGCTTTATTCCTAAGTAACCATACAGGTATTGAGGCGATATTTTTAAATCTCCTTTTATAACAATGCTATCGATCTTTTCTAACCTTTTCTTTTGCAGAGAGAGCGAGGCATTCAGTTTATTTCCCTCTAGCTTAACACTATCCAGTTTTATTTGGGCAAATGGATAACCATGGTTTTCATAGAACGTTATTACCTTATCCATTAACCGCAATGCATCTTTATAATATAGGGCTGTATGCCTGAAAAGCTTTTCATTATAACCTACCTGGCTTAATACGCCTTCATCAACATTACCTTTGCGCAGGCTGGCCCATTGGTATTGGCCGCCATGTGTAATGTAAGCAGTTAGCATGGTAGTATCATGTTGCACCATGCTATCTACCGAGGCTGCCAGGTAAGCATTGTCATATAAAGCAAAAAGTATTCGTTGTACTTCTTTAGAGCGCTGATCAGGCTTATCGAACTTCTTTTGGTAAACAGGTATTACAAATTCCTTGTTGGCCAGGGAATCATTAACCACAATATTCAGCGATAGTTTTTTCTGCGCCTGCACTTGCAAGGTACAAACAATGATCAAAAAAGCTATGGTACACCTATATTTCACAGAGAGAGTAAGAATATACTAACGCAGAAAAGCTAAATTTATTAACTATTTCCGTATTCCGGCTATTATACTAGAAAGGGAAGCCGATACCAATATTAACAACTGTCCGGTCGAATCGGGCAGTAGTATGTATTTGCTTAAGCGATTCAGGCAAAGACGGATCGAGCAAGGGCACACCAAAATCGAGACGGAATATAAAATAGGTAAAATCAAACCTGAGCCCTATGCCGGTACCCACCGCAATTTCGCGATAGAATGCATAGCGACCAGCATTGCCTAGTAAGAAGTTACCGTGCGGCACACTAGGGTTATTATTCAAAAGCCATATATTACCCTCATCAAAGAAGAACCCAAGTCCGAAAAACTTAATGATATTAAGGCGATACTCCTGGTTAAATTCAATTTTAACATCACCCACCTGTGCAAAACTGAGCGATTGGGTGCTAGCGCCTGGCCCCAGTGTTCTGGCTGCCCATGCCCGAATGTCATCAGACCCACCAGCCCAATAACTCTTGTCAAAAGGCAGTTCTTTTCCATAGTCATTTAAAAGCGGTAGCCCTGTACCTAGCAAAACCCTGAATGCTAACTTATCATCCTTCGATAATACAATGGAAGGCCTCCAGTCAATATCTCCCTTTACGTAATGAGAGTATGGATGGTTAAATAAATTATCCGGCTGATGCAACAAGGCATCCGTAGCGTGTAAAAAAATCAAACCTGAACATTCGGCGCTCAGCTTAAGGTAATGAAAGTTACGAAGCTTAGCTATGGCCTGGTTATTGAATATCCAGGTAAGGCGTGTATCGGTAATTACGTGTGTTGTAAAGCTATTCAGTAAAAAATAGTTATCTGTATTTCGAATGGCGTTAAGAAATTCTTCTGAATTAACAGCACTAACATAGTTCACTTCAAATAAAGTAATATTCATATGATCATACTTCCAGCAATTCCAGTCGTAACCATAAGAACCTGTAACAATATAGCGCTGATAGTCGGGTTGGCTTTGATAATCACCTGTAATTTTAAATGCTGTTTGTGGGTTAGCAATTGCCGGATTAATAGGCACTAGCTTAAAAGCATTCAGTGGCCGTGGTACTGATAGGCTCACATCAGGACCAACATCGATAGTATTAAGAGTTACGCTCTTCGATATACTTTTCGATTTGCTGGAATCAGTTAATAATGTTTGAGCTTCAAGTGCATATTTAAATTTTATCTGCAACACCTCTGCACCTTTCAGCAAATTATTATCCTGGTAAAGTACGTCGCCCTGTATACCCAAATCTCCACCCGTGTTATTGCCAACACCTTCTAATGCTAACGACTGCTTTGTGTTAGGCATTAACTGTATATAACAATCAAGCTTATTCGAATCTTGAGATACTACCCAGTGAATATTCACATAACGGAACGCCTTTAATTGCAAAAGGCCATTGTAGGTATTATCAACATTAACCGCTTCAAACCTATCACCCGGTTTTATGTACACCTTACTCAACAAAGCATGCGGATGGTACACAGGTGCGTAATGCGGATATATTATTTTGTATCCATTTGCAAAAGTTGTATCGGTTCCTTTATACGCAGGCTCAATAGGGTTATAATCCATTTGCAAATACACATTCCTTATAAAATAACGGTGGTGCAACGTTTCAACAACTGAATCGGGTTTATTCGGATCGAGGTAAGCAAATTTTTTAATGCCTATTATTAAGGTTACTTTTTTTGTAGAAGCATTCGTATCATATTCATAATGTATATACTCTTTCGAGAACGCATAATAGCCTTCATTTTTGAGCACTTTGGTTATTCTATCCCTTTCACTTTTAAATACATCTTCATCATAATTAGCCCCATAGTGAATAAGAGAATTTACAGAATCTTTATAAATGATGGGCGCCAGAGTAGTATCATCCAGTTGATAGGTTACCTGGTTAATAGTGTAAGGCTTCCCTGTGCGAAGTATATAGTACACCTCAGCATAATTCTCTTCTATTTTAACCGAATCATTCACCTTTGCATCAAAATATCCTTTAGAATGCAGGTACTTTATTAACTGACCAACAGAACCTTGCATATATACTGAATCGAACACAACGGGTGCTTCACCCACTTCTCTTACCCATTCATCGCTAAATGCCTTTGGTTCTTTAGATTTGTATGACCTCGGCTTTTTACCTTTCTGCTGCCGTACTATATTGTCGGCGGCAATTTTACTATTCTTTGCATCTATTTTTCTATCCTTCAATACCCTTTTCTCTTTCATCTTCTCAGGGTCGACAAGGTTATATACCAATAAGTGCAATGGAATGAGGCCCAAAATTTTGGTATTAGGTTTTTGCTTTATATATGCGTTCAACTGGCCAACTGCCAGTTCAGGAGGCAATGCCAGCTTAGCAAATTCGTTTTCAGTGCCTTCGGTTACCCTGTTATTTATAAGATTGGTCTTTTGTGGCTTATTGTCTAACTTCCTATAAATAAAGTTGTTTTTGGTAAGCAGGTACTGGCCGGTCTCTAATCGTTTTGCCGGGTTACATGATGAAATAAAAAACGCGAGGGTAACTAGAAGAACAAAAACAATTTCAGTCCTAAATCTCATATTATTAGCTGGGTATCCTATCATCCGATACAAAGCTACTTGAATTGAGGGCATGAGCGTTCACAATAGTCTATATCTGCCTTTAAAAGGCTTTTACCCACTGCATTTCTGGGCTTTTTCCAAAAACTTATTAACATATAGATTTATTACAGGTTCTAATGGTTTTTTGCTTTTTCCGCTTTACTTTTTCCAGATTGGAAAAACTGAGAAAAAGTCAATAAACCCCTTTTTCAATTCTTAACTCTGCAATATAATAACAATTAAAACAGCAAAAATATGAAAACAAAAAATGTAAACTACAAAGTTAGTGTCTATTTAATTGATGAAAAGACCTCTTACCGTTTAAGGTTTTGGTATACAAAAGAGATTTCACTCAACCAAATTTCTTCCCAGGTTTGATACGATTTAGGAGCAAATTAGGTATTTATACCTAGAGGATTATTTTTTTATCCGTATTTATACCTAAGAATAAATACGTATAGACATGAAAAAACAACTATAACTCTAGCTTAATAAAGGAAGACAGGGTTATCTACTGTCACTTGTATGCAATACTATTTAACTATATCCAGTTTTGTTCTTACGTAATAATAAGTGCTATTACCCGCAATACCTTTTATCGCGACCACACACCCAGTAGGACGTTGGGAGCTGTAATCCACTTTTCCATCCCAACTTGCAGAAGGACTATTATAATACTTACTAATAACTTTTAGATGATCATTTTCAACGTAGTTAAAAGTTACAAGGCAAGAATCTAAGGGAGTGTTCTTGCAACGGAAAACATTATTTGGTGCATTTTCTTTATAGGAGAACATACGCGGAATAAAAAAACCCGCATAATCTGGATACTTTTGTGCATCAGGGGCAACCATCCTTTTTACACGAGCACTATCTACCCATCTTTTAATGTCATCTGTAGTAAGTTCAATACTCTGATCTATTGAGTGGGTTGTAAGATTCGGTATAGTCGTGCTAAAATCAGTCACATCTATAATGGAATTACTAATATGTATCCCCAATGAATTTTCGTTATCATTAGGGCCGTATGTAGTCATAACAACATCAGGATATTGAAAAAAATAGCCAGGTATTTGGTTCATTATATATTCATCCAGTTCTGCACTTGCTATCAATTTGAATGGGTATGGATAATTTTTTTTAATTTCAGCTGAGGTAAGTTTAGTAGAATTTATCCAATCGGTATTTATCAAAAGGGTCTTGGCTGTCAAATCTACTGTACTATTTTTATGCACTGCGTATAACCAGTATTTAGCGCTACCCATATCATTTATATCTGTCGGTAAAAATGTTTTATATACTTTATATTTAATACTAGCATCAGTTACTGCCATAGCCAGTTCGGCCTTACCGGGGAACATATCGGGCATGGCCCTTGAGTACACTATAGTATTATCTTCCGGTTTTTCTATAGCAAAAAACACTTGATTCTCTATATCCTTTTTTTTATTTAAGTATTCCTTCATCCTTGGAGCAGAGTATTTAATGTCGGAATTAAATAATGGCAACCGATACGACATAAGCTCTGAATAACATGAACTCGCATAACAAAATACAACCAGGTAGTTTTCTTTATCGCTATAGGTGTTAAATTGCTTTGCAGTTAGATATATTAAATTACTATCCGGGCATATTTTCCAAAACTTTGCTAGCACAGCCTTTAAGTTATCATTTATATTATTTATGCCTGTTTTGTAAGCAATTAACAAATCTGGCTTGCTGCTTAAATCTTTCATTACTTCAGCATCGGGTTCGCATTGCAACACCACATATTTTCTCCTATCCATTTCTTTCAAGTCTGTAAGTGCAATCTCACTTACCGTATACTCTGGCTGGGCTCCCCTTATTTTATCTCCATGCAATGTATGTGGTAAGGCTTGCAATATCTTGATATCGCTTTGGCCATTTACAAAATTATAACAGGCGCTAAGTAATAATAGGCTTAGAGTAATTGTAGTTTTAAATTGTTTCATAGTTTATTAATGAAAATGTGATTTGCTTATTGTGGCATTAGTGGCTTATTGTTACAAAAATAATTAATTAAACATAAGCACGTTACCTAAGTGGTCGGTAAGTTCGTAGCTCTTGTACCCCTGAGTTCGGGTATAATAGTTGGCCGGTGGCAAGACACCTATATTTAGTAAGTTTTTCATTATGGCAGACTTCACTTACCAATATAATTATTAGTTAAATCATAAAAATCGGACGCAAATCAGTGAACTACTCTTAGTTACATGTAGTATATGCATTAGCACATTGCATATCAGGCGCCAACCATCCTTCATATTTTTTATGAGATATTACAATTGATACATAGAGCCAATTATTTTCACAATTTAAAACGCTAAAAATAGTTGAAGGGTATTTTTTTAAAACATGTTGAACCTTTGATTTTTTGTCTGACGCTTTGTATAAATACAGTTCACCCCCGTAATCTTTTACAAAAACACCAAGATGAGAACCATTTTTCCTTACCCACCCATTTGGGGAAAAGCCTTGTACAGGATAAGTAGCTATCACGTGATACATACTATCATTTTTACCAATAATGGTTAGTTCCACGCAATCTTGCTTCTCAAAATTATTCTGAAGCTTCTTGATTACCTCTCCTTTCTCATTATACAGGTTAACATATCCTTTATACTCTATATCAACTAATATTTGGCAATTTTGCTCACTTTTCTTTAATGACTGAGCTGAAGAATACTCGTTATTAAAAAAGAAAATACAAATACTATTTTTTTCACTAGTGATCGATTTTAAATATATTATGAAGATAATTTACTCCGTCAACAGGTCCATTAATACCTTGTACAGGAACTATTTCTGTCACTTGTCTGGAAATTTGAACTTTAAAGGTACTATATCCCTGATCATTATATCCATTCATGATATTATTAAATACACTCCAATCACTTGGCGCAATTAATAAACATCCAGAGCTAATCTCTGTCTTTGGTAAAATACCAGCATAACCATTATTATTTGTAGAGTGAATAAATATTTGGTTTTTGTATCCTTCACCATTCTCATCTACTTGGCTAGGTGCATTAGGGTTTGTGCCTCCGTCTTTTTCTCTTACATTACCACGATAGTTAAGTACCCAATTTGATTCTATCGTTCCACCCTTCCCCTTTTCATCGTAATTCCCTTCATATAAACCCTCATCAATTGCACCATATTCTGTTGCATCCGAAGTCATTGTATATCCAGTAAAAGTATGAACATCATTTGCTCCTCCAGCACCATATACCGTTACCTTTGCAGTTTTTGCTCCTTCACCATTAATATACCCTGATCGGCCATCCTTTTTACCAAGCTTCTCATCTCTTGATCCTTTAAATTCGACAACAACTTTTCCTAGGTATTTTTCTCCTTTTTGAGTTGTAGCTTGAGAAGTAGCATTATCATCCCATTTAATTTTTCCGTTTTTATCCTCTACCCAATCTTCTGCACCTCCACCTGTTGGGTCAATTTTTAATATTGGGTTATTATCCAATCCACAATAAGAAGATTGCCAAGGGTATTTTTGCGTCCAAGGATCTACACTCATAAACCTACCTAGTCTTGGGTTATACATACGCATACCATAATCGTATTCGTTATTTAAGCCATATGTTTCAGGGCAGCGCTCATTGACACTTAAACCCACTACAATACTCACATAAATATCCCTTTAAAATAGTAATCAGAAGAAAGCCATGCAATTATTTAGCTGGCTTTTTTGCTATATTTAAAGTATGAAGGAAATAAAGTTTTCCAGAAATGGTTAAAAAATGCCTTATAAACCCCTATCAATACTGAATAGATGCAAAACTACTTGACTTTTGCATCCATAGCATTCCTCAGGTTAGAAAATGATAACAATTCAGCCCTTACGGAACCAATAATAATTGGCGCTTCAATATAAACGGGAACTCTGTTATTATCGTCTGTTACCCACACACTCATTTCCTGGCCTTCTTTAAAAATGGTTCCACTTATCAAACTCACGTTGAATTTTATGCACCGGAACCTCCCCAGTTTCGTATCCTCAGTTTCCTTACCCATATATCGTATATGTATGTGGTATATCTTATTATCCAGGTAAAGAGTAAGAGGAACCGTATCATTTATTTTAGCTTTCGAAAAGTCGATATTCCGCACAAAATAAATACCCGATAAGGGATCGAAAGTACAAGCAGGAATATTGATAGAATCTCTTTTGTAATCTGTCGTCCTGTTCCCTGTATAACAATATACTTTGTGATGTATATCGTCGAACAAATTATCGTTCTTTACATGAGTAGGACCTTCATTACTATACCGTGTAAATCTTAGTGGAGTATATCCAAATGTATCCACATAGGCCTGAAAGGTATCTCTCACAGTATAAAACCAATCGTATTTGGCGTAAGAATGCCCCATCCCTACAAAATAATAAGAAGGTATGCCATGGTACTTACATTCTGAAACGGCAAAACTTACTTCACCCGATTCTACCCATACAAAACGCCAGTGGTAATATACTTTATAAGTAACCGATTCGCCCGGTTTAAATACCCTATTGGGAACTGAACAGTTTTGAGCTCTGCTGCCAATAAAAAAACACAGCAAAGCACTTAATATTATCAACTTTTTTATAACCATATTCCAAATCTACATTTAAAATGTGATGAGGAAATTAAGAAATAAAAGAAGTTAAACACCCACTTATTCGATAAACACCAGTCGCGTTGTTTCAGACAATTGTCCGCTACTGAGCGTGCAATAGTAAATACCACTCCTCAAGCCGTTTCCATTAAATGGAACCACATGAACCCCGGCACCCATTCTATTATTTGCTATTTCCTTTACCATTCTTCCTTGTACGTCGTATAGCTTCAATTCTACACTGGTTTCTTCGTTAAGCATAAACCGCACTGAAACTTGGCCTCGGCTTGGGTTAGGATAACCAACTAACTGAAACCCTTGCGGCTTATTTATACTACCCACTGTAGCCACCTGGTTTACATTGGTAATATTCGCCGTATAAATACCATGGGTATGTGTAGCAATAGCAACCAATCCGTCAGATGGCCTTATATCAACCATATTACAAACCGAATTGCCAATGGCATTGGTAGATTGTTGTACCCATTTTGTACTGTCTGCTTTACCTACTGCTCCGGAATCCTGTACTAACCTATCGGTTGCATAAAGGCCTGTACTCGCAGCTACCCAATAAATAGTACCGCCGGTTGGTAAGTGCATAATTGAGGCCCAGCGTAATGACGGGCTATTGGTGCCATAAAGGTTACCCGCAATCCTCGACCATTTGGCACCGCCATTATTGGTGTAGAACAAATTATACGTTGCATAGTTTGAAAACACCACCATTACATTATCTGCATTTGAAGGATCAACAGCAATGCAGCTAATATAAGAACTGCCCGGAGGGAAAGCCACAGGGTATTTTGTTGGAGTAATATCCTTAGGTGTAGGAGTACCAACATTGGCATTATCTACCATATATATTTTCTGGGCACTTGTACCGTAATAAACCCGGTTTGCGGGTATTGTTGAAACGGCTATTGCTGAAATAGTAACACCGGCAACAGGCACACTATCGGTAAACTTAACCCAATTGGTGCTAATAGAATCGTATTGATTTGCATATGGTATTCCTGCAAGATTATCGTTACGCCATAAATATTTACCGCCCGCCAAATACATTATATTGCTGTTATTAGGATCGACCATAAACGGGTTTACAAACTGGTAATCCTTCCCTCCAATTGGGTCCATACGGTTAAATGCTGTAACCAAGCCGGTAACTGTATCCATTTTGGTTTTAAACATTTTTCCATTCTGTATAGAATAATAAAAGGTCTTTGCACTATCTTGAATAGAAACGTATGTACCATCACCAAAAACCGGTTTTGTCCAAGGATTGGTAAGTGAAGTAGAATTATCAAAAAGGCAATCGTTATCCTGCGCGCCGCCTGTTAATATTGAACTACCTGAAATATCGTGGGCTGATGTAACAGTATAGAACATGGTAGTTATATAACCATTATCAAGGCAGGTCCAGTTAACATTGGCTGCCGTATCGTTATATGTTTTAAATATACCTCCATCGCAAGATGAATACATAACATATGGATTAGTGTTCGAAAAGAACACCATATGCTGATCGGGATGGTGATTAGGATAAACCGATATAACAGGTGGATTTGTACCTACTCCATAGCCACCTATATGTGCAGTGTGAGTCGCATCAAAAAAGCCGGTTGTAGAACGGAACAGGTCTGTTCCGCCAATAAATATTGTAGAAGTGTCGTTAGGTAAAAACCTAACTATCATATCATACGATGTCTGGCTGTTATATTTATCGAAGTCACTTCCTTTGGCAGGCAAGTTTGATGAAAGGTCTACCCATCTTCCTCCAGCACTATCACCACTGCCAGATAGATATTTATACTTCCATAATCCATCCCATTCTACCTGACCTAAAAAATTAGTATCAGCCATTCCGGCGCTATCGGTATTCGCCAAAAAGTAAACCTGATTAGGATCGGTCGGAGAAATACCTATAACCACACGATTGTATTTTTTAGGAAAATTAGGTGGAGTAATATTGGTATAATTCACACCATCTGTCGATCTCCAAATACCTTTATCCGGCCCATCGCTGCTTAATGTTGCATATACCACACCGGTTTTTGAAACCTGCACATCGGTATAGTATGAATACGAACTTGTATTACCACCTAACACTGTTTTCCATGTATTCCCAGTATCAGCCGAACGATAAACCGCGCCAATAGAAGATACGTAAACAATACTTTGCGAATCGGGTGCAGAAGGGTCAGTAGTCACATTCCACAATGCCTGCCAAAAGCTTTTAAAGGACACACCGTTATTATTAGTAGCAGGCAATACTTTCCATGTCTGTCCATCATCCACTGAACGATACAAACCATTACCTAAGTAAAACGCACCTGATGCACTGGCAGAAGTTCCGTAACACTCGCCTGAGCCATAATACCATATGTTAGAATGCTTGGTTCGTACATCCTGTGCAAGGCACGATACACTTTGTTCTGTAGCCAAAGGTGTTGTTAGCACCCAGGTTTTACCGGTGTCGGTACTGCGCCACATACCACCTGCAGCCGTACCGGCCAATAATATGGCTTCGTTTTTCACATCAGCCGCAAACGAACGTGTTCTGCCGCCCACATTCCATGGGCCGCGCATCATCCAGTTTACGGTTGCATTTTTATAGAACTGTGGTTGTGCATCATTAGGCAATGTTGCGGCAAATGCCAACTCTTTCATCCTTATGTTATCCGGTATTTTTCCGGTAACAGGGTCTGCCAATCGAATTTGATCCCATTTAAGAAAATCTTCTGCATCCTCACCTACTGTAGCTTTCTGCTTATGCAATAAAGATTTTTTTGAAACATTAAAGTATAATATACCTAATACGACAACTGCAAAAGTTGTCGCCAAAACTAATCGTAGATTTTTTTTCATGAATGAGGATAAGTAATCACACAAATGTATAAAATTATGCCAATTACTTCAAATCAATCGAGTCTCTTTGCGGCATCCTGAGCGAATTGATCAGCGCCATTTTTCATATCAGCGTAATGCTTTGCTTTAACCGTATCTTTTTTACGCAAATAGTAGTTTGTCAACCATTGGCACAATGGCCCGTTCTTGCTAAAATAAGTAAGAGCGGTGTCAAAATACGTTATAGCCAATGAAGTGTCTTGATTATCTAAATATACTTTACCAATATTAATATATATAGCATCTGATCTATGTCCGTCTTTTAAAGCGTTTTCATTAAGCTTTATCACTTCATTGTATTTTCCTTCTAACGAATAAAGTTTTGATAAATAAGTATATGCCAGGTCATATTTAGGATCCTTGTAGATGCTCTTCAAAAAGTATTCTTCAGCCTTTGGATAATTCTTCATTTCGCGATAAGAACATGCCATATTGAATAAGGCTATCGTATAGTTAGAATCACCCTCAACAGCCTTGCTAAAATATCCGAGTGCTATGTCGGGCTTTTTATAATACATGTACTCAATCATACCAATATTATTAAGTGCGGTTGAGTATTGAGGATAAACATCTACTGCAGCCAAAAAAGCTTTTTCAGCCTTCTCATACATTACCGCAATTTCATCTGTTGTTAAGTTCTTATTTCTCTTTACCTCATCCATATATGATGAACCTAATAATGATTGTAATTTTGCAGACCGTGGCGCTACTTTAGCATCGTGTTCATATATTGATAGATGACTCATCCAGTTAGGATTCCGCGCAATTGTTCTACCCGAAAAAAGGACTATTAGTACTAAAGAAACAAGATACATACTACTATACTTACTCCAATGTATACTAGCGGTTAAAGAAGCCTTAAAGGCTTTAAACAAGAGCAATGACGCAAGCAAAGCGAAACCAACCGAAGGAATGAACATCATCCGTTCCGCTACAATACCCGGCCCAACTTTTACCACATTTATATACACAATCAAGGTTCCCATAAATAATAGAAATGCAAAAAGCCAAACATCCATCCCCGATTTCTCTTCCTTAAACAACATTATTAATTTATACCCTGCCCAAACTATAAATCCGGCAATAACAATTCCGGCTAATACATTACCGTCACTCCATTTAGGGAAAGGGTGAAATTCATCATAACCGTAATACGATATCAGGTCTTTAGGTAAGATCAGTTTGTGAATATAAAACCAAAGTGACGCAAACCCTAGTTGGAAGCGCTGATACCAGTGACTGTTTAATAAAGGGTTCTCATAAAAAACAAACGTTCGGTGGTATTCAGTTTTGGGTAATATATGCCTCTTTACTATCAGACTGACGAAAAAGCCAATAATTATAAATAAGATACTCAATAAACTGTTCCTTACTTTTTTATCAGAGAAGAAATAAAGTACCAGTGGCGTAATACCTAAAAACAACCTTGTGTCAAACTTAGATAAACAGCCCAAGTCGAAAGAGGCACACCCTATGACTATCCACACTATTCTTTTCGTCATGCCACTGTTCTCGAAAGCTTTTACAAAAGCATAAGTGCAAAACAAACCAAATATAAAAGCCAACATAGCATCGCGGTTCTTCAAACTATCAACTACTTCGGTATGTAAGGGATGCGAAAGGAATATAGCTACAACAAAAAACAAAAAGTAATCGCTCACTTTATCAAATAATATTTTCCGCAAAAAGTAAAAAAGAAAAACAATTAGTAGCGCGTAAATGATTATATTAATAATATGCCCTGGGTGTGGCGAAACACCGAAAAACTGGTCCTCTAAGGCAAATGATGCCTTCACAACCGGTCGGTATCCATAAGCTCCTTTTTGGTCCCATGCATATCTCATCCCAAAAAGTTTTGGTATTCCGGCTATTCCTTTTTGCACTGTAGTATCACCATGCAATACAAATTCGTCATCTAATGAATAACCATTGGGAATACTATTACCATATAACGCAAAACACAAAACAACTACAACCCCAATAAACAACACATGAAAATTACTCCCCTTGAAATGAAAAGGACCCGAAGGCTTAGCCTCAATAAGAGTATCTTTTTTGGGCTTAGGAACAGCCTTTTTATTAGCCATACTTACAATTACCCTATATCAAGAGGGTTTTTCAAAATTAGCGTTTATTTGTAAACGGTAATCACGTTAAAAAGATTAATTTTGTGCCCGTTTTACAAACTCAAAACAGATTTATGACAAAAGAAGTTTATATAGTATCGGCAGTAAGAACTCCGATTGGAAGTTTCGCAGGCACATTATCAGAAGTTCCTGCTACACAGTTAGGTGCTATTGCCATTAAAGCGGCATTAGAAAAAATAAACCTGAGCCCTACCGAGGTTAATGAAGTTTTTATGGGTAACGTATTACAGGCCGGCGAAGGCCAGGCACCTGTAACACAAGCTGCACTTAAAGCAGGTATACCTAATACAGTACCTGGTACAACAGTAAACAAAGTTTGTGCCTCGGGCATGAAATCGATTATGTGGGCTGCGCAAAGCATTATGGCTGGCGATGCTGATGTAGTTGTTGCCGGTGGAATGGAAAACATGTCGATGGTGCCTTATTATTTAGATAAAGCACGTAAAGGCTACCGCTTAGGTAATGGCACTATCGTTGATGGTATGGTGTTCGACGGACTTACCGATCCATTCAACCATTTACACATGGGTAATGCAGGCGAATTATGCGCTAAAGAATGTAAGATAAGCCGCCAGGAACAAGATACTTATGCTATTGAATCATACAAACGTTCGGCTGAAGCCTGGAAGAACGGCTACTTTAAAAATGAAGTAGTACCAGTTGAGGTTCCGCAACGTAAGGGCAACCCAATAATTTTTGCTGAAGACGAAGAATACAAAAATGTAAATTTCGATAAGATACCTTCACTGCCTTCTGTATTCCAAAAAGAAGGAACAGTTACCGCTGCTAATGCATCTACCCTTAACGACGGAGCTTCGGCATTGGTAATAATGAGCAAAGAAAAAATGGAAAAGCTCGGTCTTAAGCCTTTGGCAAAGATTGTTGGTTACGCTGATGCATCACTAGCACCTGAGTGGTTTACACTGGCTCCTTCAAAAGCAATACCTAAGGCCTTGGCTAAAGCAAACCTTAAACTAACTGATATCGATTTCTTCGAAATAAACGAAGCTTTCTCAGTAGTAGCTATTGCTAACAATAAGGAATTAAAGATAGACCCTAAGAAAGTAAATGTGCATGGCGGTGCAGTGGCATTGGGCCATCCATTAGGCTCTTCGGGTTCTCGTATAGTAGTTACTTTAATAAATGTGCTTAAGCAACATGGTGGTAAGTATGGCGTAGCCGGTATATGTAACGGCGGCGGCGGTGCAAGTGCTATTGTTATTGAAAACGTATAAGAAGTTGAAAGTTTATAAAGTTCGTAAAGCAGAAAGGAAAAACATAACACATTTGTAACTTTATGAACTTTACAAACTTTAAGAACTTTTAAACTTATGAATTCTTTCGGTTATTGCAATCTGAGTATAGTACCCTGCCGTAAAGACACATCTGACAGGAGCGAGATGGTTACTCAGCTTCTGTTTGGCGAATATTTCGAAGTATTGGAAATATCAAAGAACTGGTTGCGTATTCGTTCCGGAATTGATAGTTATGAAGGCTGGATAGATGTAAAACAATGCCAGCTTATTTCAAAAGAGACATACCAAAGCCTGAAAAAACAAACGCCTTCATACGTAGCCGATATAATGGGTGTTATTGCCGACGAAACAGAAGACATCTCTTTCCCCATTACCATCGGCAGTATGTTGCATTTTACCCAAGGGAAAGAAATAGTTATTGAAAATAAGAAATACAATTACCAGGGAAACGTAATGGCTCCTGATGGTAAGGTAAGCCGCAGCAAATTAGTAGAAGATGCTTTTACCTTTCTTAATTCGCCTTATTTATGGGGTGGCCGCACGCCTATGGGCATAGACTGCTCCGGTTTTACACAAATGGTTTACCGTTTGAATGGGGTGAATTTGAAAAGAGATGCATCACAACAGGTAGAGCAAGGCGCCCCGCTAAGTTTTCCTGAAGAAGCCCAAGCCGGCGATCTGGCATTCTTCGATAATGAAGAAGGCAACATAACCCACGTAGGTATTGTACTTGAAAATGGCCAAATAATACATGCATCGGGCAAGGTGCATGTTGATAAGTTCGACCACTTAGGCATCTATAACGAAGCCCAGAAGCGATACACCCATAACCTGAGGGTGTTAAAAAAGATGTTCTAACAGGCGCATAGCCTTATACTATTTTTCGTAAAATTGTTTATCGTATTCTAAAGCCTTGTTATGCACCTCGATGTAACCATAAGTTTAAAAGATGTTTCTATATTTCAGGATAACGCACTTATTTTAAGTCGCGTTAATGTGGAAGTGAGAAAGGGAGAGTTTTTATACCTGATGGGCAAAACCGGCAGTGGTAAAAGCAGCTTACTAGAAACTCTTTATGCCGAATTACCACTTACCGAAGGCGAAGGACGTATTGCTGAGTTTGACCTTAAGAAATTAAAAAAGAAACAAATTCCCTTATTACGCAGAAAGTTGGGTATCATCTTCCAGGATTTTCAATTACTGATGGACCGCACTGTTAAAGAAAATTTAATGTTTGTATTGAGTGCGACAGGTTGGAAGGACAAAAACAAAATGCAGGAAAGAGTAAATGATGTGCTTGATAAAGTCGCTCTGCAAACCAAAGGTTTTAAAATGCCACATGAACTTTCAGGTGGAGAGCAGCAACGGGTTGCTATTGCACGTGCATTACTGAACGACCCCGAAATAATATTGGCCGATGAACCTACAGGAAATTTGGACCCTGATACATCGGAAGATATAATGAAGCTATTAATAGATATCAGTAAAACTGGCCGTTCTATTATACTGGCCACTCACAATTTACTGCTTACTCAACGCTTTCCTGCACGCACATTGCGTTGCGAAAAAGGCGAAGTTATTGAAGATGGCGCACAAGTTAAAACCCAATAATGAATATCGAACAAGGAATATCGAATATAGAAGTCAGAGGTATTTGTTTTCCAATATTTCGGAATTCATTATTCGGTATTCGATATTCGATATTTTGTACTAATTTTTTAAAATTATGAGCGAAGGAAAAGTAGACACATTAGTAAAAGATGGCATTGCCACAGTTCAGTTTATGCACCCGCAAAGTAATTCGTTACCGGCTGTTCTGTTAATGAACCTGGCTGCTGAAATTGAAAAAGCCGGCAACAATAAAGACGCCAAAGTTATTATACTGCGCAGCGAAGGAGAAAAGACTTTCTGCGCCGGTGCTTCGTTTGACGAACTTATTTCAATTGCTGACCTGGCAACGGGCAAAAAATTCTTCTCAGGTTTTGCATCGGTAATTAATGCCATGCGCAAAGCGCCTAAGTTTGTTATTGCACGTGTGCAAGGCAAAGCAGTAGGCGGTGGTGTAGGCTTGGCTGCGGCTGCCGATTATACATTAGCAACCGAAGCAGCCTCTGCAAAACTAAGCGAATTGAATGTGGGCATTGGCCCGTTTGTGGTTGGCCCGGCCGTTGAACGCAAAATAGGCACATCGGCTTTTTCATCTATGTCGATAAATGCAAATGAATGGATGAGTGCTGAATGGGCACGTGAAAAAGGATTGTATGTAAATGTTTACCCAACCATTACAGAACTTGATAAAGCAGTAGATGAATTAGCACAAAGATTGGCACAAAGTAATCCTGAGGCTATGGCATTGCTTAAACAAGTGTTTTGGAAAGGAACAGAAGACTGGGACAAACTTTTAATTGAACGTGCTGAGATGAGCGGCAAGCTTGTGTTATCAGAATTCACAAGGAACTTTATTTCGAAATTTAAACAAGGAGTCAGGTAATTTTAAATGTTGAATTTTAAATTCTAAATGCCATACAAGGAAAGGGAAACAACCAAACTATTCTACTCCATCGGCGAGGTGGCAGAGATGTTTGATGTTAATGCTTCTCTTCTTCGTTTTTGGGAAAAAGAATTTTCCGCCCTACTCCACTTTTCAAAAGATACTCGTGGTAACCGCCAGTTTACTGAACAAGATATAGCTAAGCTTCGCATATTGCACGACCTGATAAAAAAACAAGGTTTTACATTAGACGGGGCGAAGAAGCATTTGAAAGAAAAAGAGAACCGTAAAGAAGCCAACGATAAAGATGATCTTTATAAATCGCTGGAAAAGATAAAAGCGCAATTATTGGCTTTAAAGAAAAAGGTATCTCAATAGTACCTTTCCGGCACCAAATAATTCTTCACGTAATCATTAATGCCTTGCTCCAGTGTATGGAAAGGCTGGTCGTAACCAATAGACCGAATCTTGTTCATATTGGCTTCGGTAAAGTACTGGTACTTATCGCGGATATCAATAGGTGTATCTACAAAATTGATCTTAGGTTCCTTATCGAGCGCGTAGAAAATATTATTTACCAGATCGAGGAAAGTACGGGCTTTACCCGAACCCAAATTATAAATACCAGAGTCTCTCCTGTGCTGTAATAAGAAGTAACAGATATCAACCACATCTTTTACATAAACAAAGTCTCGCATTTGTTCGCCGTCTTTATAATCGGGCCTGTGTGAACGGAACAACTTTACCTCTCCTCCACTCTTTATTTGATTATAAGCATGATATATAACCGATGCCATACGTGCCTTGTGATATTCATTCGGACCATAAACATTAAAGAACTTTAAACCCACCCAGAAATAAGGTGCTGTTTTTTGCTTCAGTGCCCATTTGTCAAAATCATTCTTCGATGCACCGTAAGGATTAAGCGGCTTAAGCTTGCTTATAACTGCGTGATTATCGTCATAGCCATGTTCACCGCCACCATACGTGGCAGCCGATGATGCATAAACCACAGGCAAGCCGTATTCAGTGCACAAACTCCAAACTTCTTTGGTATAATTCAAATTAAGCTTATCGAAAATGGCAGTGTTCATTTCCGTAGTATCGGTACGAGCACCAATATGGAACACAAACTGAATAAAGCGATGGTTCTGTTTAACCCAACCAGCAAAGTCGTCGCGGTGTACTTGCTGAACAAACTTCTTGCCTTCCAGGTTTACGTCTTTCTTCTTATTCGAAAAGTCGTCAACTACAACTATATCAAAGAATCGTTCATCGTTCAGTTTTCGCACCAAACAACTACCAATAAATCCAGCCGCACCTGTAACAACTATCATGGCTTTTGCAATTATTAAACAAAGATAAGAGTCGCGGACAATTCTTTTACAATTTATTCAGGTATTCAAGGCTGGTATAGCATCCATCGCCCGAAATATTGAGCTTGGTAACCGAAGCGTAATCGACAGGCAACTTAAAGGCATTCTTTAGCGGGATCTCTAATATTTTAGATACTGCAGACCTAATAGTCCCTGCATGGGCAACCACTGCGACAGATTTATATTGCTTCTTCATGAGCTCATCCATAAAACTGTTTACGCGGGCATGTAACTCTACAAAATTCTCCCCTCCTGGTACTTTAACGTTGACGAAATCTTGCATCCAGGTGTTTAAAACACTTTGGTCAATAACATCCCAATTCTTCAATTCCCAATCACCAAAATTCATTTCCATTAAACGGGCATCCTTAGCTATATTTCCGGTAGTACCTAGCAACTGAGCCAGCTTAAAACACCTACTTAAAGGACTTGTATAAACCGCATCTACTTTAGCGGGTAAATGCTTAATAAGTGTTATGACATCATTTTCAAACGACTCAACTAATGGTACATCCGACTGTCCATAACAGATACCTTTTTCAATAAGTGGCTTGGTATGACGAATCAGATAAACTTCCATAGCGCCAAAAAGCTTATATAAAATACAACTTCACATATCTGTTGCGTTGCACCCAGGCAATCGCCCGTATAACCACCAATCCATTTTTTAAAGAACCTTCCCAAAAGGAACTTGGTTATTAATTGAGGAATAAGTAACAGAAAAAGCTCGTACTGCTTATAGTGAAGACCAAACAAAGTCAAGGGAAGGAGACCAAAGACAAGCGCTATAAAAAAATCTCCCGCACTTAGTTTTGTCGCTAATGGCTTTGATTTACTGTTCTGGCTATCACGTGCATATTCATGTGTCATTAAGAAGGTCACCGCAAAAAACCGGCTAATACTATGTGCTGAAATAATTACACAAGGAATTAACAGAACGGGATAAATAGGAAGCGAGGAGAGAGAGGCATATTTTATAAGCAAAGCCATAACAACACCAATCACCCCAAAGGCCCCAACTCGTGAGTCCTTCATAATGTCCATAATCTTATCCTTGGTCCAGCCACCGCCAAAGCCATCACATACATCTGCTAACCCATCTTCGTGGAACGCACCAGTAACGTAGATAGAGGCTACCATACTTAGCAGAACTGAAACAGAGATGGGCAAGAAAAATGAACAAGAATAAAATACAATTGAACTAAGTCCACCAACTATCCAACCCATTAAAGGGAAGTATTTCGATGACCTGTTGAGGTATTCCTCAGAATGGTCGACCCACTTTGGGCACGGTATACGGGTAAAGAACATGAGAGCCGTAAAGAAAATGCGAATCTCTTTTTTCATTTCTAATCTTTGTTAGAAACGCCTGCACTTTCGAAACTGGCCATGTCGTTAAGAAAATTCACAGCTGATTTTATAATTGGATATGCAACTGCTGCACCAGTACCTTCACCTAAGCGCATGCCAATATTAAGCAGTGGAGTTACATTCAGGTGCTTCAACATCCTTCCGTGCCCGCTTTCTTCCGATTGGTGGCAGAATACAGCATAGTCCATAATCAAAGGATTGATATTATACGCCACTAGAAAAGCAGCGGTAGCAATAAAGCCATCCACAAGTATTACCATTTTATTTTCAGCTGCCTGCAGCATTGAACCACACATTTGTGCAATTTCAAATCCGCCATAGGTAGCTAATACTTGCATAATATTATCAGGCTTGCCATGTTTCTTTATAGCTGCCGAAAGAATATTAACTTTCTTTTCAAGCCCTTCGGGAGTCACTCCCGTTCCTTTGCCCACACATTCGTTAATAGGTATGTTGCAAAGCAGGCTCATCAATACACTTGCCGATGACGTATTACCAATCCCCATTTCACCAAAGCCTATTACATTACAGCCGTCTTTAAAAATATCCTGCACAATGGCAGCACCTGAATTAATTGCCTTTTGCGCTTCTGCTAAAGTCATTGCAGGTCCTTGCAAAAAGCTTTTGGTACCCATACCAATCTTGGCATTAATCACATTCATTCCCGGAGGGAAAGAATAGTTAACCCCTGCATCTACCACTTTCATGGCAATATTATTTTGCCTGCAAAACACATTAATAGCTGCGCCGCCATTTAAAAAATTCATCACCATTTGAAAAGTAACCTCTTGTGGGTAAGCGCTAACACCTTCACGGGCAATACCGTGGTCGGCAGCATACACAACTATATGCGGGTTCCTCAATTCAGGAGATAATGTATTCTGCATTAAACCGATCTTAAATGCAATCCTCTCAAGCTCTCCCAATGCACCCACAGGCTTCGTCTTGAAATCTATTTTATGTTGCAGGTCAGGTTCAATATGTTTTGAAACAGGGCTTATATTAAATGACTTGAGAGGTTCAGCCAAATACTTTTCGTGGTATATAATATCCTCGAGTATCTTTCTTTTTTCCCACTGCAAAATTTCAAGTTCTGGCTTTTCTAAAAACTCTTTTACGTAACCAATACATAAGTATGCAACTAACCTGTTATCTGGCGGAGCATTCAGTATCTGCTTCACTTTATCAGGGTTTAAAATACTAACCCAGCCCATACCCACATTATGTGCCCTGGCCATCAGCCACATATTCTGCACTGCACATACTACGCTATACAGGCCTACTTCTTTCATGCTGGTCTGCCCCAATACAGTCGACTGCACAGGTTTATAGAAAACCGCAATATTCAGCGGCGATTCCATAATACCCTCCAGTTTCATTTGAGCATATTCACTGGCGCGTTCTTTATCAAATAAACCGGTAGCGTAATTATTTTCTTCATTAAAACTATCGCGTACTTTTTCTTTTATCTCCTTGTCTTTAACCAGCACAAACTCCCAAGGCTGAGAAAATCCTACCGATGGTGCGTTAAGTGCAGCCAGCAATATTTTTTCTACAACACTATCTTCAACGGGCTTTTGCAAAAATTTATTCCCGCGCACATCACGCCTGTGAAAGATTATCTCTTCCAATATACGTGCTTCTTCTTCGTTAAAAAGTTTCTGTGCCATTTATTTTAAAGTTACGGGCAAGCCCGATACCATTAGTATTGCTTTATCTGCCCTTGCAGCTATGTACTGGTTCACCCAACCTTGCAGCTCAACAAACTTGCGCCCTATTTCAGTATCTGCATGTACGCCCATTCCTATTTCGTTCGATATAATAATGATGGTTGCGTCTAAGGCTGCGGCCTTATCAAATTCTTCTTTAGCCTGTTGCAATGATTCCTGAACATTATACTTAGTATCGGTATAATAATTGGTAAGCCACAGGGTTACACAATCAATTACTACTACTCTACCTATTATATCTGTTTTACTTATTTGTTTCTCTTCTTCAATATTGGTCCATCGTTCGTCGCGTTCGTCCTGATGGCGTTTAATACGCTTCTCAAAATCGGCATCCCATTTGCGGGCAGTAGCCAAATAAACAGGGCTCTTGCTCAACTGCATTGCCAGCTTTTGTGCATAGCTGCTTTTACCCGAACGTTCGCCGCCTGTTATATAGTAGACCATATTATTTTGCTTGGTAAGCCTTTATTTTATCATCAATAGCCACCTTCAGGCATTCGGGGCAAAGGCAGCCCGCCTCAGGATTCATAGGCATAATTTGTGGTAGTTCGCCACACCAGCAGTTACCAGATGCACAAGTAAATGCTGTGGCACATTTCGGGCACTTCTTTTCGGTATATAACTGTTTACACTTATCTCTGAATTCTTCCTTAGCTGGGAAAAGATTACCATGGAACATAAAGGCCAGCAATTCTATTCCATCAACCAAATGTGTGCTTGGGCAAGTAAACAGATCTGCATCAGCCAGGAAAACAGCATTATTTTTTACGGCAGCCAGTTCATTCCATCCCTCACGTTGGGTATGCTTATCTATCTCCTGCGCAGCACGGTTAACATTAAATCCGCATGGCGCCACAACAAGCACTTCGGGGTTATAACGTACTATTTTATCCCAAGGTGTAATTATTGAATACCCGCCAGGGTTTGAAAGCATATCTACACCACCTGCTTGTGCAATTTGATAGGGAATCCAATGGCCACAATTGTAAATGGGCTCTATCCATTCCATTACCATTACACGTTTAAGCGGTGCATTGTTTTTACGTAATGTATCCGTAATAGAATCAGTCCGTTTTTTTAATGAAGCTAATAAATGATATGCAGCTTCTTCTTTACCTAATGCTTTAGCAATTGTAATAGCATTATCATACACATCATTTAAGGTGCGCGGTGTAAGCGGAATAACCAAAGGCTGTTTCTTCAGTTTGAAAATTGCTCGCTCGGCAAAGCTGGTACCAATTTGGCAAACATCACAAACATCTTGCGTAAAAATAATGTCGGGAGCGATCTCCTGTAACAGTTCTTCGTCAACATAATACAGGCCCTTGCCCATTTGCTTCGACTCCGATACTATCTTCTCTATCTCTTCGCTGCTGTAAGTATTGCCCTCTAAATAAGAACGGACAACCTTAGGCTTGTCAGAATGACATTCGAAGGTTACACCGCATAAAAAATCCTGCAGCCCCATATGATATATCATACTTGTGGCTGCAGGAAGAAATGAGC
>Ga0206980_1035_pt2 | contig 26100 bp, 25 predicted proteins | sample Alteio_BWMinCont_20_FD_153494 | JGI IMG/M metagenome (GOLD analysis project Ga0206980, IMG submission 153494) | Enriched cells from forest soil in Barre Woods Harvard Forest LTER site, Petersham, Massachusetts, United States -... | ecosystem: Environmental > Terrestrial > Soil > Temperate forest >...
TATTTGAAGATGCCATTGCTTGCTGGAAAGGCGAGAAAATGAGTCAATGGAAAGATCAGGTAGTAATGGCCGCACGTAAATCAGACTTCCCAATTCACAGGCCTTATATGGATCTTACTGCAAAAGAGAAGAAGATGCTGTGGGAAGGAACTAAACAGTTCGAGGGTATAAACCAGTTCTTTCAATATTTAGAAAAGGAAAGTTATAAGATACAGTACCGGGTAATGTTGTCGCGTTTCCGTGGTAAGACTGTTTGCCCCGATTGTCGCGGTACACGCTTACGTAAGGACGCTAACTATGTTAAAATAAATGAGCATTCAATTACCGATCTGGTATTGATGTCGGTTTGGGATGCGTATGATTTCTTTAAGGCACTACCTGCCAAGCTCGATAAGAACGATAAAGAAATTGCGCGCCGTTTGTTGTTAGAAATTACAAACCGTCTGCAGTTTATGTGCGATGTAGGCTTGGGTTATTTAACCCTTAACCGAGCATCAAATACGCTTTCGGGTGGAGAATCACAACGCTTGAACTTAGCAACTTCACTAGGCAGTAACCTTGTAGGTTCGCTTTATATATTAGATGAACCGAGCATTGGTTTGCATCACCGAGATACACAGCGATTGATTGGTGTGTTAAAGAAGCTGCGCAACTTGGGTAATACCCTTATAGTGGTTGAGCATGATGAAGATATTATGCGTGCTGCAGATGATATTATTGATATTGGGCCATTGGCAGGTACCCACGGCGGCCATTTGGTTTTCCAGGGTAGCCCGGAAGAATTGAAAAATGAGAAAGAAAGCCTTACAGCCCAATACCTGAATGGGAAAGAGTTTATAGCAGTACCAGCAAAAAGAAGAAAGGCCAAGAACTTTATTGAAGTATATAAAGCACGTGAGAACAACCTGAAGAACGTGAATATGAAATTTCCGGTTGGTGCGCTGACTGTGGTAACGGGTGTTTCGGGTTCAGGTAAATCATCTTTGGTAAAAGGTATTATATTCCCGGGTATGAGGCATGTATTAGGCCAACATGTTGGAGAAAAAGCAGGTAAGTTTGATAAGATTGAAGGAGCAACCAATATGATAACCGAGGTTGAAATGGTTGACCAGAGCCCTATTGGTAGGTCATCGCGTTCGAACCCGGTTACCTATGTAAAGGCTTATGATGAGATACGTGCTTTGTTTGCAGAGCAGAAACTGGCGCAATTACGTGGTTATAAAGCATCGCACTTTTCGTTTAACGTGGCCGGTGGCCGTTGCGATGTTTGCGAGGGTGAGGGAGAAGTGACCATTGAAATGCAGTTTATGGCCGATGTGCACTTGGTGTGCGACACATGTAACGGTAAACGTTTTAAGGATGATGTATTAGAAGTACAATTCCATGATAAGAACATTTCTGATGTGTTAAGCATGACCATTGATGAGGCTATTAGCTTCTTTAGTCAGTATACGAATGCTACGGTAGTTAAGAGGTTGGTTGAAAAGCTTACCCCGTTGAAAGATGTGGGTATGGGTTATGTGCAGTTAGGTCAATCATCAAGCACGTTGAGTGGTGGTGAGGCGCAGCGTATAAAACTTGCAACCTTCTTATCGAAAGGATCTGAAACAGGAAGCACACTATTTATATTCGATGAACCTACTACAGGTTTACACTTCCATGATATTAAAAAGCTGTTGAAGTCATTCAATATGCTGGTTGATAAAGGCCATACACTTTTGGTTATTGAGCACCATGCCGATGTGATGAAATGCGCCGACTGGATAGTTGACCTTGGCCCTGAAGGGGGAGATAAAGGTGGCAACCTGGTATTTCAAGGTACACCGGAAGATCTGATGAAATGCAAGAATTCTTATACAGCCGAAGGGTTGAAGGGGAAGTTGTAGAATATGATTCAACTCGATGAAAAAAGGATTGGTTTTCATTTTATGGTACTTTGTTAGCCTCAATGTTTTATTAGGTCAAAGAGCTAACACTAATAGCATCTCTAATTCAAAAATTAAAATAGAACTTCTTTTTGATTCCATTATAAAAGGCAAGGAGCTTGAAGGTGTAGTTTCATTTAAGTATAGAATAACTAATAATACTAAGTCCCCGATAAATTTTTTAACCCTTTCTGTTTCTTATCTTGTATCTGATAGCTCAGGTAACACTCTGCAAACTGGGTTTAGCTTAGATATTGATGATTCTACACCTTCGTATTTATATGCTCTCGAACATACTCATGATTTCACGCCTTCTAATAATTACTGTGGTTGGTCCGAGTACAATACAATCCCTTTAACGAAAGGAGACACATTAAAGCATATTATTACCATTACGCCAGGAGAATCATATTCCTCGAGGTTTAGTTTATATGGATGCGATATTGACAGTCAAGGGGAAAATGAATATGCGCCTTGGTATACTTATTATACCGCATTAGAAGATAGAAAGAAAGTAAAAATACAGTTGTTATATGATAATAGTTCGCTAAAATCCAATACCCTTTACGGTAAAAAGATTTGGAAGGGTAAACTAAAGTCTGAGTCGATTAATGAATAGGTATTATAAGCTAATTCTTGAATTCCAATGCATTCAACATGCCATTAGCAGCTGAATCACGACTACTCAAAGGCTTTAAATCGTAGCGTGTCTCTATAAGTTTAAGTATCGATACGGTTTCATATTGGGTGCTGTCAACAAAGTTCTTTTTAGCAAAAGGCGATATTACAATTGCAGGTACACGAGATCCTGGCCCCCAACGGTCTATCTTGGGCGGAGCAACATGATCCCAACGGCCACCATGTTCATCGTAAGCAATAATGATGATGGTTGAATCCCAGTACTTGCTTTGCATAACAGCATTAACAATGGAATCGACATGCTTTTGGCCACGCATTAAGTTTGCATAACCCGGATGCTCATTGTTAATACCAAGCGGCTTAATGAAGCATACCGAAGGAAGGTCGTTTTTGTGAAGCGATGTAAAGAAGTCTTTCTCATCTTTCAAGTTCTTCTTCTTATTCTCTGAACCATCTTTGTAGTTTTCGAAATACACAAATGGTTGGTGGTGAAACTGGAAGTAGCCCTTGCTGTCATCGCCTTTCATGGCTGCATCCCATCCACCAGAATACCAGGCCCACGACTCTCCGGCATCATTAAGTCTGTCGCCAATGGTTGGCATAGTTAAGTTTGGCACCAATGCAGAATCCTTTACTTTGTCAGGATGTGGATGGTTAACTGAGTATAGTGTATTGATAGCATACCCATCCGGTGTGTATTGCCTGTCGAATGCCTTAGCTTTAGTGGCTTGTATATCGCTACGCATGCTAACGGGTGCATTTTTATTGTAAGGGGTTGCAGCAGCAATAAACCAAATGTGGTTTAAGAACGAACCTCCAAAAGCAGAGTGGAAGAAGTTATCGCAGAGGGTATATTTCTTGGCAAGGCGTTCTTCGGGCAGAGCCGTATCACCTGAATAGCTCATTACAAGTCCGCCATTATCGCTCCATGCCACAAACTTATCCATCTTGCCGCCATCTATTTGTAATATCTCAGTGTAGTATCTATGTACTAAATCACCGGTGATAGTGTCCTCAGTTAATGGAATGAACTCGTTAATGCTATAAGGTTTCGCACCCGGATGTTTTTTGTTTAATTCAGCAAAACGGTAATCAGGTTTTGATTCACCAATATTATCATCAACTAAGGGAATAGGCACAGTATCTAGTGGCTGTCCGGTTTTACTTACCTGTGGGTTGTAATTGCCACGCAATAGGTTGTTCACACGCTTATCAGGATAGTAGCCATATAGTCCGTCAAAGCTCCAGTTCTCCTGGTATATAACTATAATGTGTTTTACATTCTTACGGAGTTGCTCTACTTTTACTGCATCTGGACCCGTTGCAGGGCTCATACCACGGTGGCAAGATGCACAAAGTAACAAGGCGAACAGTGCAATACTGTATTGTAGGGTTTTGTTCATATAGTAAACAGAAGTTTGGGGCTCAATAATAACAAGGCTAGGTTACCTGATTGTTAAGTAAGCTAAACTACTTCCACTTCTTCACAGCCTTCTCAGGCAAGAACTTCATAAAGGTGTCGCCACGTAAGCCAAGTCTCAATGTTTCAAGAGGTATAATATCATCGGGTGATATGTTCCCCATATTTACATTAGGGCCAATCAGGTCAATGAACCAGGCTTGTTGCGCCTTTTTAGGTGCTTCCCACATTATCTTATCTCCGGGTACCTTTTGTAATATCTTGTTAATAAGGGTAACATGTGCATTACCATTTGGCCTGTATATACCTACAGTTCCGCTTTCACGCGATTCTGCTATAACTTTCCATGCACCGCACTCAAGCTCCTTGTTCATCATCGATATCCACTTGTTCGGGTGAATAATAACGCCAGCCTCTTTAGAACCAACCTCAGATAATACTATATAGTCTTTCGAGAACTGCTCAATAAGTTTACACTTTTCATCGTGAGCCATTCGGATGGAGCCGTCTGATATTTCAACGTATTCCATCTTATACTTATCCAAGTAACGGCGATAGTCATCTAACATATCACGTACTACAAAGGCTTCGAACAATGTTCCGCCAAAGTAGGTCTTTATATCTGCGTCCTTATATATCTGTAGCTTCTTATTTAAGTCTTTGGTCAATAAAGAAGTGCCGAACCCAAGCTTTACGATGTCGGTATATTCGCCAGCTACGCTTACCAGGTCTAGCGCCTGCCTAAGGCTAAGACCTTTATCCATAACCATTGTTATGCCATTTTTACGTGGCTTTGATGTACGTTGTGGTAGGTCGGGCAGGTTAAAATTCATAGCTTATATCTTTATTTCGAGCGCAAATATAAAACCTTCTGTAACAATTCGTCTTGATTTTATATCGGTTAGTATAGTAACTATTAACAAGTTATCACAAACATACACATCTAAATAGGGAATCGACAAGGTTTTGTTAATAAATAGGGTGCAACTTTATAGATAAAAGAATTATTTTTGCGGCCTTTACAGGAGGAAACATGACGTTAATAAAATCGATTTCGGGAATACGGGGAACAATAGGAGGAAGCGGAGAAGGCCTGACCCCTACGGAGATAGTAAAATACGCATCTGCTTTTGGCAGCTGGGTAAAAAGGAACCAAAAAGGCAAGGAAAGCAAAAAGGCTAAGATCGTTATAGGGCGTGATGCTCGTATATCTGGCCCATTTGTGCGAGATATTGTAACCGGTACTTTGCAAGCTCTTGGTATTGATATTGTTGATATTGGATTAGCTACTACGCCTACAGTAGAAATTGCTGTAGCTGCTGAAAAAGCAGATGGTGGTATAATTATAACAGCCAGCCACAACCCCAAGAATTGGAATGCTTTAAAGCTCCTGAACTCTCGTGGTGAGTTTATATCAGATGCCGATGGTAAAGATGTACTTGCTATTGCACAAAAAGGCGAATACCAGTTTGCACAAGTAGGCGGATTAGGAGTATTGACCAACGATGATTCATATGCCCAGAAGCATATAGATATGATATTGAAACTTCCTTTGGTGGATGTAAAAGCCATTAAAGCCAAAAAGTTTAAAGTAGTTATTGATGCAGTTAATTCTGTTGGTGGTGTTATAGTACCACAGTTATTACAGCAATTGGGTGTTGAAACCATATTTCCATTGTTCTGTGAGCCAACCGGTAACTTTTCGCACGAAGCTGAACCATTGCCAGAGAACTTGATAGAACTGGCAAAGACAGTTACTAAGAAGAACGCCCATTTGGGTTTAGCAGTAGACCCGGACGTAGATAGGTTAGCCATAGTATCAGAAGATGGTGAGATGTTTGGTGAAGAATATACATTGGTTGCAGTTGCTGACTATGTGTTGCAAAACAAGAAAGGCAGCACCGTTTCTAACTTATCATCTACATTGGCGCTTAAAGTGGTTACCCAAAAAGCAGGCTGCGAATATTTTGCATCTGCAGTAGGTGAGGTAAATGTAGTAGAAGCCATGAAGAAGAACGACGCCGTTATTGGTGGCGAAGGAAATGGTGGTATCATCTATCCTGAATTGCATTATGGCCGCGATGCCCTTGTTGGTATTGCTTTGTTCCTTTCGCATTTGGCACGTTTTGGCAAAAGCTGTTCGTTACTCAGGTCGAAATATCCGAGCTACTCTATTTGCAAGAAGAAGATCGAATTGCGCCCTGACCTGAATATTGACCAGGTATTGAAGGATATTAAAGAGAAGTACAAGAAGTACCCTTGTAATACCATTGATGGTCTTAAAATAGAGTTCGATAACGAGTGGGTGCACTTGCGCCGTTCGAACACTGAACCTATCATTCGGGTTATTGCCGAAAGTATACATCAAACTACCGCCGAGAACCTTGCTAACAAGCTTATGCAAGACATCAGCGAGTTGATGAAACAGCAAGCTGTTCCTGCGAATTAGGGCATTAGCTGAAATTAATTTAAAATACCCTTCTTTAGGTAGCCTCCTTTTCAGCCAGGATGTTAAATTTGCTTCATTGTATATGGCGAAAGAGGTAGTTACACTTGATAAACTTAAGATCGGAGAGGCGGGATTGGTCGTTTCTTTTAACGATGAAGAGAACGCATTGAAGTTCATGGAGATGGGATGTACACCCGGCCAAAAGATAAAGATGGAAAGTATTGCTCCCCTGGGCGATCCAATTGCAGTGATAGTATCAGGTTATAAGTTAAGTATGCGAAAGACCGAAGCCGCCTTAATAAATGTAGAGCGTATTTAATATGTTTAAAAAGATCAAGCTTAAGTTTGGAAAGGAGAACGCCCAGCGATCGTTGAAGGTGGCTGTGCTCGGCAATCCTAACAGCGGCAAATCTACATTGTTCAACGGGCTTACCGGGCTTAACCAACAAACCGGTAACTACCCGGGTGTAACGGTCGAAAAGCATAGTGGCGACGCCATAATACATGATGACAAAACTAGCGAGAGTATATATGTTACTTACCTCGATCTGCCGGGAACTTATAGCATTTACCCAAAAACCCTTGATGAAGAGGTTTGTTTTAAGGTAATGTGCGATAGTACTAACCCCGACCATCCCGATGCAGCCATTATTGTGGCTGATGCTTCTAACCTTCGTCGTAGCCTCTTTTTGGCTACCCAAATAATAGACCTGCGTATACCCTGCATATTTGTAATGAATATGATGGATATTGCACGTGTTCGTGGCGTAGATATCAATACCGAAGAACTTTCTAAATTCCTTGGTGTACCTGTGGTAGCAGCCAATGCCCGTAAAAGGCACGGGGTTGAGAACATACAGCAACTGCTTGCTCATGGGCTTTCTAAGCCGACCAAAGACTTTATAGATATTAACCAATTTGTGCCTTCTGCTGTTATGGAAGGGGCTCAAAAGATGTTCCCGGGCAGAAGCCCTTACGAGGTTTACCAGGTGGTTAACAACGAAGCCGGGCTCGAGCATTTTGAAATTCTTCCTACTCAAAAGATAGATATTAAAAAGCTTATTAAATCGAGTGGGTTTGATAAGCACCGCATACAATCGCAGGAAACCATTGAGCGGTATAAGGCCATAAACAACATTGTTAAAGAGTGCATTACTATTGACGAGGAAGAGAAACGTAAGTCGCTCTCTTCGCGTATTGATGCTATACTCACCCACAAGTTCTGGGGATACCTGATTTTCCTGGGCGTGCTGTTCGTCATCTTCCAAAGCATTTTCCTTATTGCAAAGTACCCCATGGATGGCATTGAGTTCTTCTTTGTGAAACTATCGGAGATGGGAAAGAGTACTTTACCACCCGGAGAGCTATCGTCATTATTGATAAATGGTATACTGGCAGGGTTGAGTGGGGTAGTGGTGTTCATTCCGCAAATTGCGTTACTGTTTGCTTTCATTGCCATACTCGAAGATACCGGCTATATGGCCCGTGTTAGCTTTATTATGGATAGGCTTATGCGTCCGCTGGGGCTCAACGGCCGTTCGGTTATTCCGCTTATGAGTGGCATGGCCTGTGCGGTACCTGCCATTATGGGCGCCCGTACCATATCTAACTGGAAGGAGCGTATAACCACCATTATGGTTATACCGCTTATGAGCTGTTCGGCAAGGTTGCCCGTTTATACCTTGCTTATTTCGTTGGTAATCCCGTCTACACATAACTATGGGTTCTTTAACATGCAAGGCCTGGTGCTTATGGGTATGTATCTTATTGGTTTTATATCTGCACTGGCGGCGGCATTTGTTATGAAGGGTATTCTCAAGTCTCGCGAAAAGAGCCATTTCATTATGGAACTGCCCTTGTATCATACTCCTAAGTTCTCTACCATTGGTCTTACTATTTATCAAAAGCTTCGCATGTTCTTGTTCGATGCCGGTAAGGTTATTATTGCCATATCGGTTATACTTTGGTTTATGGCTTCGCATGCGCCTCCGGGCAAAATACCGGCTATTGAAACAGCATACCAAAGTGCCGACAGTGCTAAAAAATACACCCCTGCCCAAATCGAATCTATGTCGAGTGGGGCTAAGCTTAAAGTTTCGTATGCAGGTATGGCCGGTAAATGGATAGAACCTGTTATTAAACCCCTTGGTTTCGACTGGAAGATAGGTATAGCGCTCATTACTTCGTTTGCAGCGCGCGAGGCCTTTGTTGGCACCATGGCTACTTTGTATAGTGCAGATAGTAAAGATAACACCCAGTCTATCCGTGAGAAAATGGCTTCGGCTGTTAACCGCGAAACCGGGCGACCTGAATATACTGCTGCTGTTGGATTTTCGCTCATGCTGTTCTATGCTTTTGCTATGCAATGTATGAGTACCCTTGCAGTGGTTTACCGCGAAACCAAGAGTCTCAAATGGCCCATCATTCAGTTCCTTTACATGGGGGCTATGGCTTACCTGGCCAGTCTTATCGTTTATACATTAGCTAAATAGCTTTCAGGTTCATCATTGCGAGGTACGAAGCAATCTTTGTATTTAATTCACCACTCACCATGTACAATTCAATATTTGTTTTTGGGCGTTCCCCTCGTTCCTCGGGTCGGGCTATTCGTTCCAAGTCCTCGCCTCGCTGCGGGCTTTCCACTGCTATCCCTAACGCAAACAGCCTTGTGTTTCTCATCTGTTGTTTTATACATTTGCAATATCATGTTTGACACGCTCATAAAAAAAGGTTTCGATAAGCTATTAAGCCTTGTGCCGGTGGTATTGGTAATAATAGAAGGCTTGCTACTTCTATTTGTTCAGTCATTTACCATGCTTACGGCACTTAAAATAAGCACATTCTTTTTCCCGTTGTGGCTTTTTTGTTGGATATTACTATTGATCTTCATGAAGCACGCTAAAGCTCCTACAGGCGTTACAATTACTATAGGCATTGTAAGCATTATTCTCTGCTTTTTATTTACCTGTACTTTGTCTATTTTGTCATTTGTTTTGTAAGTTTTAGGTTCTTAACGTCGATTCATATAATAGATTGAAATACAGGCTGAAAAAAAGTTGTTTTAATGGCTATTATTCCTGATTTTGAAATTTTCTTACCTTTGCACCCCAAATAAACTATCAACTGCATGAAAACTAGCATTAACCAGATTTTAATTCCTATGGATTTTTCTGATCAGGCTTTAATAGCATTAGATCAGTCCTATAATCTTGCTCAGTTTTACAGTGCTGAAATTACCTTGCTCTATGTTATGGAAGAAGGCGGTGCATTAAGCCGTATATTCTCGAAGTCGTTTGATGAGGCTGCCATGAAAAAAGAAGTGGAAGAAAAATTGGATGAATTAGCTAAAGAAACTGAAAAGAAGAAGAAGATAAAGGTTAACACCATTGTTACCAGGGGTGCCGTATACGAAAAGATTTTGGAGATTGCCGATATGGTAAACTGCAAAATGATAATGATGGGTTGCAACGGTACTGTTGGTATGCGTAAGCGTTTTATTGGTTCAAATGCACTTAGAGTGGTTCGTGAATCGAAATGCCCTGTTATTACTATTAAAGGTAAGCACCACCGCGAAGGCTGTAAGAATATTGTATTGCCTATCGATCTTTCTAAAGAAACCCGCGAAAAAGTTAATAAGGCTATTGAATTAGGTAAGTTATACGGTTCTACCATCCGTGTAGTATCGGTAATGTTTACCCTTGATGAGTTTGTGGTAAACAAGCTTAGCCGCCAAATGGAGCAGGTTAGGGCATTTATTGTAAAAGGCGGTGTAAAAGCTACTGCCGAAATGGTAAAAGCTATTAAAGGTGACGAAACATTGGCCCAGGCTATTGTTGATTATTCAAATAAAGTTGATGCTGACCTTATAATGATAATGACCCAGCAAGAGAAAGAAACAACTCCGTTGTTTGTAGGCTCTACCGCACAGGGTATCATCAACAATTCTGATATACCTGTAATGAGTATCATACCTTCACCAGATTCTGGCGCTGCGTATATACCGGTTTGGTAAAAAGCAATCAGCTTTTTTTACAAGAAAAACAGTAAATTATACAGTCCCTTTCACACGGTAATGGAGTATCTTTGGTGTAAATTATTGATTCCTACCCAAATGAAACTATATTATACAACATTACTTTCAGTTTTACTTTTTACTTTTCACACATCGCTTTTTGCTCAAAGTGGGCAAGTGCTTAATTTTAATGGCACCGGCAGTTATTGCAGCGCTGTTACTTATTTAAGCGGTACCGACGATATTACACTCGAGGCACGCGTTAAGTGGGCAGGTACAACAGCAAAAAATGAATGTATCGTATTAAATGGTTCAGCATGTTGCACAGGTTATGGTATTTATATAAACAATGCCAATAACGATTCGCTCGCATTAAAACTACCGGGCATAGCATTACTTAGCTTACATGCTAAATTAACGGCTGGCAAGTGGCAAATGCTTACCCTTGTGCGTAATACGGGTAAGTGGCAATTTTATGTAGATGGTGTGGCTACTTCTTTTATAAATACTACTTCTCCTAACGCAATAAGTGCCGGGGTCGATTCATTACTTATTGGTGCAGATGCATATAACAGCAGTTTTTATTCGGGCAATATTGACCAGGTGGTATTATGGGGCCGCCCATTATGCCCGGGTGAAATAAGTGCAAGGCTTGCCTGCCAGGTTTCGCCTGCCGATGCCGATCTGCTTTCGCTTTATACGTTTAACGAAGGAACATCTGGTGCCAACAATACATCTATAATAAGCTTGGGCGATAGCAGCGGTAATGGTAACGACCTTACCTTAAACTACTTTACACTTAATGGCGCTACCGATAACTTTTTAGCTGACGCAGGCGCACTAAACACTTATTGTAACGCGTACGTAATACCCGAAATTAATAGCTATTTTTTTACACCTATTTGTAAAGGCACTGCCGATTCGCTTATAGTGCAGGCAACAGGTAGCGGCCCCTTTACGTATAACTGGAGCAATGGCAGTAAAAAAGATACCAATGTTGTTACCCCGGCAACATCAACGGTTTATAGCCTTACTGTAACCGATGGTTTTGGTTGCACACTTGCCGATACCGATTCGGTACAGGTATTTATTACACCTGTGATAAGCATAACTGGTAAATCGCCAATATGCGCTGGTGTTACCGACACCATTAAAGCCAATGCTACCGGCCAGGGCCTTATGCAGTATAGCTGGAGCACATATGATGTAACAAGCAGTATTGCTGTGCAGCCATTGGCAGATTCTGTATTTAAAGTTTGGGTAACCGATACGAACTATTGCCTTGATAGCGCACAGATAAAGATCACTGTTAATCCTTCTCCTGTTTTGTTGGGGATGGGCTATAGTAATCTTTCGGGTGGTGTTTGCCTTGGCCTTAAAGATACCTTGTATGAAGAGGTTAGCGGTGCCCCTTATACCTATAAATGGAGCAATGGCGCCACAACCGATACTATTATTGTAAGCCCTGCATCTAAAACCAACTATACTCTAAAAGTAAGTAAAGGTGCCTGCTCGCAAAGCGATTCAACTACAGTATTGGTATTTACACCACCAACGGTTAATATTACGGGTGTTGATAGTATTTGCCCCGGCACCCACGATACACTTAAAACCGTTGTAAATGGTGTTAAACCTTTTCAATATTTATGGAGCACATACCAGCAACAAAGTAAAATTGTTGTTGATCCAATCGTAGATTCTACCTTTTCTGTAATAGTAACCGATGGTAATTACTGTACCGACAGCGCTAAATATACGGTTAGCATGAACGGGCCGCTATCGACCTTAAAAATGGTATCTACCAGCCCTAACGGACTTTGCCAGGCCACTAACGATACTATATGGGCAAAGCTTACCGGCACCGGCCCATATACCTATAGCTGGAATGTTGGCTTAACTACCGATACCATTATTGTGGCTCCGCGAGATACTACAACATATTCGGTATTGGTAACCGAACCGGGCGGATGTTTTGCCAAAGACAGTGTTACAGCCATAATACATAAGCACCTGATAAAGATAATAGGTGCAGCTACAGGCTATACCGGATCGACCGATACTTTAATTGGCCGCTATGGCAGCCAGTTTATGTGGCCCGACAGCGTACAGGGCGATACAGATTTTATAGTATCGAAAAATGTTACCGATACTACATTTATGCTTACAGGCATAAATTCTTACGGCTGCCCCGATACGGCTTACTTTACCGTTCATGTATTATTAACTGGAATAAATTCATTGCCATTGGAAGGCAGTACTATGCTCGCATATCCTAACCCATCAACAACAGTATTGAACCTTGAATTTGAAATGAATGGCGTGGCTAAAAATGCCGTTATACAGATTGTAGATATGACAGGGCGGGAGATAATGCATTATAGTGCTGTAATTACCGATAAAAAAGTACTGCCCATAAACGTGAGCAACTTGCCTGTGGGTAGTTATTTTGTAAGGGTAACAACTACCGATGGAGTGCAACAAGTGCTCCGTTTCATAAAGGAATAGGCACACTTACCTTTTACTGTTATATTTGCACAAACAAACAATGTGTCATTTAGGCTAATACGTAATAAAGCACAGCAAGTATCTGTTATTGGGTTTATTATTACCCTCGCAATCTGTGTTATTCTTAGTTTTTTTAATGTGGCCATATATATTACCCTGCCATTTTTAATGGTGTGGATCATGGTATGGTTATTAGGCTCAAGTGCTGGCAGAGAAAATTCAAGTAATGAAGATGAAAAGTAGTTTGATCTTAGTATTTACGGCATTGGCGTATATATGCAATGCCCAGGCCGATAGCGTTAAACCTGCTCCTGTACCAAACGATACTAACGTTAGGGTAATTGCCAATTCGCAAATTACGGGTTCTATACAAAAGGTTCAGCAGTACGAGCAATTGTCTCATGGTACCTTTTCGGGCTATCGTGTGCAAGTGCACTTTGGCACTGATAGGAACGGGGCTACAACTGTAAAGAGCGATTTTACAGCCAAGTATCCCGGTTATTCTGCATATCTTACATACCAACAACCTTATTTCAAAGTATGTATTGGCGATTTTAGAAGCAAACTGGAAGCAGCCAATGCCCTTAGCAAGATCAAAAAGGATTATCCCGGTGCTTTTGTAATACGCGATAAAATAAACCCTCCGCCTTTACGCTAGTTGCATGAAAAAAACTCCTATACCTGTTACTGAGGACTCTTCGCGTTACGATAATTTAGAGAAGATGCCTGTTAAAGAACTTCTTAAGAATATTAACCGAGAAGACAATACCGTGCCAGTTGCAGTGGAGAAAGTTATTCCGGCTATTGAAAAATTGGTAGATGCTATTATACCGCGAATGAAAAAGGGTGGCAGGCTTTTTTATATGGGTGCAGGTACCAGCGGCCGTTTAGGTATTGTAGATGCATCTGAATGCCCGCCTACATTTGGTGTACCCCAAGGTATAGTAATTGGCATTATAGCCGGCGGCGATGCTGCTATACGCAAGGCCGTTGAGTTTGCCGAAGATGATATTAAACAGGGATGGAAAGATCTGAAGAAGTATAAAGTTACTTCCAAAGATGTTGTAATAGGCATTGCCGCATCGGGCACTACGCCTTATGTAATTGGTGCGCTTGAACAATGCAATAAAAACAAAATTGCAACGGGATGTATAACCTGTAATCCCGGTTCACCGATAGTCAAGACTGCTAAATACCCTATAGCTGTAGCAGTAGGTCCTGAGTTTGTTACCGGCAGTACGCGTATGAAAGCAGGTACGGCTCAAAAGTTAGTATTGAATATGATATCTACCTCGGTAATGATAAGTTTGGGGCGCATTAAGGGAAATAAAATGGTAGATATGCAGCTTAGCAACAATAAACTAGTTAAGCGCGGTACACGTATGCTCGAAAAAGAACTGAACATTAGCGAACAGAAAGCAAAGAAGTTGTTGTTGCAGTATGGTAACGTACGTAATGCTCTGAATAACGCCGGTAAATGAACCTTCGTAAGTACATACCTGCAATTGTAATATTTGGTCTTATGGCTATTATGGCGCTTACCAACCCCGGTGAGGAAAGGTTTAGAGCGTTTGCAAAAAAACAACTTATGCAGCACGGGTTTACAGAAAAAGATCTGGAAGCTAAACTGGCCTGTGAAGCCGGTCATAATTATATTATTTTTACCCGCTATGCATTTACCATTGAAGATGCGGGCTTGCCTATACAGGGCAGGTATTTAGGTGCTTTCGGAACTTTCTTTTCAATTAGCGGTTACACACCAGAAGAATCTCAATAATGTTATCGAAAGCGCAAATAAAACTTATACGTTCACTGCATAATAAAAAGTTCAGGGAAGAAACGGGTATGTTTATTGCTGAGGGCAAGCGCCTGGTTGAAGATATTGCAGCCTCATCTATCAAGATAGAACATATATATGCTACAACACGCTATAATGGAGATTTAAAGCATATTTCAATTACCGAAGATGATTTGGCTGAAATAAGTGCATTAACTGCACCGCAAGCTATTATTGCCTTATGTCGTGTTCCGGAAGTAACAGGCAAATTACCTGACCTGAAAGAATCGATGGCCATTGCGCTTGATGATATACGCGACCCGGGTAACCTGGGGACTATCATTCGTATTGCAGATTGGTTTGGTATTACCAATATTTTTTGTTCAGAGGAAAGTGTAGAAGCTTATAATCCTAAGACCGTTCAGGCTACCATGGGTTCAATTGCCCGTGTTAATTTGTTTTATGTCGACCTGAAAGAGATACTTGCCAAGTATAAAAACGAGGGTGTACCTGTGTACGGTGCAATGCTTGATGGTAACAACGTTTATAACGAAGCCTTAACACATAATGGCATACTGGTTATCGGCAACGAAGCCAACGGAATATCAGAAGGGGTGGCGCGTTGTGTTACTAATTCGGTTTGTATTCCTTCTTACGCTGTTCAACAAGGCCCAGAATCATTGAATGCCGCGGTGGCCACGGCCGTTCTTTGTGCTGAATTCAAAAGACGATAAATTAACACAATCCATTTAAGTTTCCGCTTACACCAAACCCCTAAAGGGGGTTTAATTTTTACGTGATAATCACACAATACTTTCAAAGCCCCTTTAGGGGTTTGGGCTAGATAGAGTAGTAAGGAACGTATTAACAAATTTTAACACCCACCATTTTCCTTATACGTTAATTTTGGCAAGCCATTTAAAAATAGTATGGAAGTAATTGTAAAGAACCTTGTTAAGCGTTACAACGGCTATAAAGCTGTTGATAATATCAGCTTTAGGGTAAACAAAGGTGAAGTGCTTGGTTTCCTGGGCCCCAATGGTGCGGGAAAGAGTACCACCATGAAAATTATTACATGCTACCTTTCACCCAGTGAAGGCGATGTGGAAGTAGGGGGGTATTCTATTTTAAATGAGCCGGAAAAGGTAAAGCAACTGATAGGTTATTTACCTGAAAATAATCCGCTGTATTTAGATATGCCCATTATTGAATACCTTGAATTCTCAGCATTATTACAAGGTGTTTCAAAAGATAAGGTACAAGGGCGCATCCGCGAAATGATTCGTGTTTGTGGTTTAATGGGCGAAAAACACAAGCAGATTGGCGAACTATCTAAAGGATATCGCCAGCGAGTTGGGCTTGCACAGGCTATGATACACGATCCGCAAGTATTGATTTTAGATGAGCCTACTACAGGACTTGACCCTAACCAAATTGTAGAGATACGTAAACTGATAAAAGAGATAGGTAAGGAAAAGACCGTTATACTTAGCACTCACAATCTGCCTGAGGTAGAATCGACCTGCGACCGCATATTGATTATTAATAAAGGAAAGATCGTTGCCGATGGCACTTCGCAAAACTTACGAGGACAAGCTAAGGGCAAAGAAGTGATACAGGTTAAGATTGAAGATGGAAGGAGGGAAGAAGTCCTTTCTTTACTTAAGACCATCCCCTATGTGATTAAGGTAGATGAAATGCAGGGCGCTGCTTTTAGCTACGAAGTACAGGCCGAAAAAATTGGCGACCCTAAACGCGAGATATTTAAAATGTGTGTTGATAAAGGCTGGGTACTTACAGGTATGACAACATTCGAAACCAGGCTTGAAGATATTTTCCACGACCTTACGATTAATTAAGAATTACGAATTAAAAATTAAGAATGAAAAGGCCTTCATTAATTATAGCGCGGAAAGAGTTGCAGGTGTTCTTTGACTCACTTGTGGCTTATATATTGCTTATTACATTCCTGGGGTTTAGTGGTTTTTTTACCTGGGTTTATTTCCGCGATGTGTTCTTTACCAAACAAGCCAGCCTTGTTTCCTTTTTCGATACGGCCTACTGGACGTTGTTCTTCTTTATTCCTGCACTTACCATGAAAATGTTGGCAGAAGAAAGCAAGACAGGTACCATAGAATTATTACTCACCAAGCCGGTTACAACCTGGCAAGTATTGTGGGGGAAGTTTTTAGCTTGCTTTATGTTAATTGCAATTGCATTGTTGTTCACACTGCCTTATTTCTTTACAGTAATGAAGTTGGGCAATGTAGATAAGGGCGTTGTTTTGTGCGGTTATCTTTCGTTGTTATTAATGAGTGCTGCCTATATAAGTATTGGTTTATTCGCCAGTAGTGTTACCAATAACCAAATAGTAGCTTTATTACTTTCATTATTCATAGGTGTTTTCCTGCATAAGTTATTTAGCATATTTGCTTTGGCATTGAATGGTGCGTCAGGCGAATTCATAAGCTACCTGAGCCTCGAAAGTCATTACGATTCTATTGCACGTGGTGTGATAGACAGCAGAGATGTTATTTACTTCCTGAGTATTGTTTTTGTAGGAATGGTTATGGCAGAAAGCTCATTGGCTAAACGAAGCATATCGGAATAAGTTATGAAGAAGAGACAGAGTTTAACTACCGGCGCTTTACTTATTGCAGCAATTGTTATTGTTGTCAATATCATTTCATATACATTTTTCTTCAGGCTTGATTTTACCCGCGATAAACGCTACACCCTCAGCAGCGCAACCCTCGACCTGCTAAAGAACCTGAAACAACCTGTAACGGTTACTGCATATTTCTCTGAGAATATGCCTCCGCAGATAGAAGAAGGACGCAAGGAATTTAAAGATCTTCTTTCAGAATATGCGGCACGCTCGGGTAATAAGGTTGTCTATAATTTCATTAACCCGAACAAGAGCGATTCACTAGAGAAGGAAGCAGCTAAGAATGGGGTAGAACCTAAGACGATTAACGTTAGGGAGAAAGATGAGATGAAGGCTCAGCGAGCTTTCCTGGGTGCTGTAATAAAGTATGGCGACAAAACAGAAGTACTACCTTTTATACAACCCGGTGGCCCGAACGAATATGAATTATCGACCAGTATAAAAAAATTAACACTTACTAAAAAGCCATTTGTTGGCTATTTACAAGGTCATGGTGAACCACCAATGCAGGCTATGCAGCAGGTAAATGCAGAGTTAAATGTGCTATACAATTACCAAAACGTAACGCTGAGTGATACCACAACTATCCCTACCGATTGCAAGGCATTAGTATTGGTTGACCCAAAGGATACGTTTAAAGCCAGCCAATTAAAGCAGTTAGATGATTATTTAGCTAAGGGTGGCCGCATATTTATGGCCTATAGTGGCTTGGATGCTGACTTGCAAAGTGGCATGGGTAAACTTTCCGGTACGGGACTTACGGCATGGTTGGCAAGTAAGAATATTGTATTAGATCCTAAGTTTGTAATCGATGCACGTTGCGGAAGCATTAATGTTCCGCAGAATTATAATGGCATGCAGGTTTATCAACAAGTAAACTTCCCATACCTGCCCATAATTACGAATCTGTCAAGCCACCCAATAACACAGGGCTTAAGTTCATGTATGTTACAATTTGCTTCAGATATACATTACACTGGAGATACCAACAAAGTGAAGTATGTTGAGTTGGCACACACATCTGATAAAACAGGATTATTGAATGCACCGCTTACTTTCCAAATACAACACCAATGGGTACCTGCTGAGTTCCCACTGTCGAATGTTCCGGTTGCGGCAGCTATATCAGGTATTGGTGGCAATAAAGATGCGCGCATAGTAGTAATATGCTCGGGTGCTTTTGCCGTTAATGGCACAGGCCAGCATCCTATGCAGCAGGAACAGGATAATATTGACCTGCTTGTTAATTCAGTTGACTGGTTATCGGATGACACAGGATTAATTGAATTACGCAGCAAAATGATCAAGACAGCTCCACTTATTGATATTAGCGATTCTGCTAAACAAATACTGCGTTATTTGAACTTCTTATTGCCAATACTATTGGTAATCATATATGGTTTTATCAGGTTCCAGGTTAAAAAGAAGCAGCGTATAAAACGAATGGAAGAGGTATATAATTAACTCACCCCTTAATCCCTCTCTATCAAACAAAGAGGGGAAAAGACAAGAACCATGACAGGAATAGCATTAATAAAACTTCAGCAACTTATCCCTTCTCTAAGGATAGAGAAGGGGGAGGGGATGAGTATAAATAATCTATGATAAAGAAGCTTAACAACAAACAGCTTTTACTCATACTGCTTGCATTAGCAGTCGGCTATGGCATTAGTGCGTATCTCCGGAATAAAAAAGGTGAGAATACTTTCCACACCAATATTATACCCAAGATAGATTCGAACAAGCTTACCACATTTTACATATATCCTAAGCTTAAGCAGGCAAAGCCAATTCGTTTTGATTTAAAGGGTAAAACATGGATGGTTTCGCAAGATGGTATTACTTCAAGAGCTGAAGAACGTTCTCAACAATATATTATCAAGCTAATCGAAGGTATTACTCCCGACAGGCTTGCAGCTAATGATCCGGCCCAATGGAAAGACTTTGATGTGACCGATTCTGCCGGAACACGTATTGTACTTTTAAATAAAGCCGATACGCTTATTGATCTGTTGGTTGGTAAGTTCAGTTACAATACACAGCAACGCAAGGCCATGAGCAGTGTGCGTATTCATGGTCAGAACGAAGTATACAGTGTTGATGGCTTTCTGACCATGAATGTAGCCAACGATTTTGTATCATGGAGAGACAGGCATTTGGTTACCGGTGAACCACAAACCTGGATGAAGCTGACCTATACCGGAGATAATAGCTATACGGTTACCCACGATTTACAGAAAGGCTGGTTAGTAGATAATCAGAGGGCAGATTCTGCAACAACAATTCAGTTATTACAAAAACTATCAATGCAAAACTACGGCAGCTTTGTAGATAACTTTGACACCAATAAAATGCAGGCTGCTTACACACTTAAGGTAGAAGGCGCCAATATACCAACCTTTGTGCTTAAGGCTTATCCGTCTGCTGATACAGCCAGTCAGTATGTAATAACATCTAGCCTTAATCCTGGCGCCTATATGAATGGTAAGAACCAGAATATGTTCCGCAGTATATTTATAACGAAGGATGCATTCTTCCAACATACCGTAACGGCTAAACCAATGGCAGCAACGCCTAAGGCTAAAAGCAAAAAGTAAATTTTCAGCAGTTAAACTTGCCTTTTCGGGCCCTTTCTTTATATTTGATACACTAATACTTACTCATGATACCATTCGAAAGTACCGACTGGCTGCACATTCCGGCTGAAGAACATAGAGGCGAAACAGGTATAGCTACCTGGCGTACCGTCCAATACGATAAACTACGAGTTCGTATGGTTGAATACTCAGCCAATTATCGGGCAGACCATTGGTGCGAAAAAGGCCATGTGGTGTATTGCGTTAAAGGCGAATTTATGTCGCACCTGAAAGATGGCAGTACCCATTTGCTTACCAAGGGTATGAGCTACCAGACTACCGACAATAAAGAAAACCCACATCTTTCTACTTCAAAAATAGGTTGCACCTTATTTATTGTTGATGGTGAGTTTTTGAAATAAATCTTGAATAAACTATAACCTAATATTTATATGAGCCGTATTGTCCATTTTGAAATACCATCTGATAATCCTGAAAAGGCAGTTGAGTTTTACCAAACCGTATTTGGCTGGAAATGTAACAAGTGGGGCAATATGGACTATTGGCTTACCACAACGGGCGAGGATAATAAGCTGGGTATTAATGGTGCCATTATGAAAAGGACTCACCCGCAACAGCCCCTTACCAATTCAATAGGAGTGACAGATATTGATACCGTTATTAAAACCATTGAGGCCAACGGAGGTAAAATGGTGGTTCCTAAAACGCCTATACCCGGTGTAGGTTACTATGCCTATTTTATTGACATTGATAAGAACATTATGGGCATAATGAGCAGAGATAAAGAGGCGAGATAGTCCCGTTATCTGACAATTAATTAGTTAATTATTTGGCAAATGCGCCACTCTGTCCCATTTCACATCTTTGGCATAGTTTTTGAAGATATGCCGCTTGGAGTGGTATAATAGAATCTGGTCAGGAGAGCCTGACGGTTTTGGATTATATTTGCATCCCTTTAAGAATAAATACGCCTATGAAAGACAAAGAAAAAGAACATAACGAAACAGTAAACCCTGAAAAGGAAGGTTCTGAAAACCTGGCTACTGAGCAAAAGGAAGAAACCAAGCTGGTTGATGATATAGAAGCTAAAATAAAAGAGCTTAACGATAAATATACCCGTCTTTATGCCGAGTATGACAACTACAGGCGTCGTACGGCTAAGGAGAAGATAGAACTTATTACATCGGGTGGAGTAGATGCTATACTTAGCTTTTTACCTATTGTAGATGATATGGAACGTGCCCTGGCTCACCATAAAGATAAAGATGAGCATAAAGCTGTAAAAGAAGGCCTTGAGCTTATTTACCAGAAGATGGTAAAGATACTTACTGCCAAAGGTGTTAAGCCAATGGGCGAAAAGGGAGAGGCATTCGACCCGGATCTGCATGAAGCCATTAGCCACATGCCGGTAGATGGCATGAAAGGTAAAATAGCCGAAGTGGTAGAGAAAGGATATACCCTGAACGAAAAAGTAATTCGCCACGCCAAGGTTGTGGTAGGTAGTTGATATAACATATTTGGAGGATAGACATGGCAAAACGTGATTTTTACGAAATATTAGGCGTTACTAAGGGCGCTTCGGCAGAAGAGATAAAAAAGGCTTATCGCCAGAAGGCTTTGCAGCACCATCCCGACCGTAACCCTGGGGATAAAAAGGCTGAGGATAACTTTAAAGAAGCTGCTGAAGCTTATGAAATATTAAGCGATCCGCAAAAGAAACAGCGTTACGACCAATTCGGCCATGCGGGTGTTGGCAGCAGCCACGCAAGTGATGGTATGGGTGGTTTTGGTGGCGGACAAGGCTTCCACAATATGGAGGACATTTTCAGTCGCTTTGGTGATATTTTCGGCGACTTTGGTTTTGGCGGAGGAGGTGGTGGCCGCCAGGTTAACCGTGGCACCAACCTACGTATTAAGCTTAAACTAACCCTTCACGAAATTGCAAAGGGTGCCGAAAAGAAGATTAAAGTAAACAAACAGCTTTCGTGTAAAGAGTGTAAGGGAAGCGGGGCTGAAAAAGGCTCGGGCTTTAATACCTGTAACACTTGTCATGGTTCGGGCTATGTAACACGTGTGCAACGTACTTTTATAGGACAAATGCAAACCACAGCGCCTTGTCCTACATGCCATGGCGAAGGAAAGATAATTATAAACAAGTGTAAGCACTGCCACGGACAAGGAATTACGAATGGAGAAGATGTAATAACCGTAACTATACCAGCGGGTGTTGAAGACGGCATGCAGCTGTCGGTAAGCGGCCAAGGCAATGCTGCTCCGCACGGAGGTATTGCTGGCGACCTTATTATACTTATTGAAGAGGTAGAAGACGAACAACTGAAACGTAACGGCGTTAACTTATACTACGATCATTACCTGAACATAGCTGATGCTGCCTTAGGTACCAATATTGAAGTACCAACATTAGATGGTAAAGCCAAGGTTAAAATAGATGCCGGAACACAAAGTGGCACAATTTTACGCTTAAAAGGAAAGGGATTACCACGCCTTAACCAATATGGTAAAGGAGATATATTGGTGAACGTTAATGTATGGACACCACAGCACTTATCGTCAGAGGAAAAGAAGGTGATGGAGAATATGCGTAAATCGCAAAGCTTTACTCCAAACCCGGGTAAAAAAGATAAAAGTTTCTTCGAGCGTATAAAAGAGATCTTCGAGTAATGTTGAATTCTTAATTTTGAGTGTTGAATTTGTCATTAAGAATTTAAAATTTAGCATTTAAAATGGCGGAGCCCTCATGAGTTCCGTAAATAATAAGAATGAACGAATAATTAGAAACATGTCCAATCTTCTTACGGCAAAAAACATTGTTAAGCGCTATGATAAACATACCGCCCTTAACGATGTAACCATCAATGTGCCTGAAGGCACTATATATGGCTTGCTGGGCCCCAACGGAGCCGGCAAAACATCATTAATACGTATCATTAACCAAATTACCGGGCCCGATAGCGGCGAGGTATTGTTTAATGGCGAAAAGCTTGCACCCAAGCATATTGAACAAATAGGCTATTTACCTGAAGAACGCGGCCTTTACAAAAAAATGAAGGTAGGCGAGCAGGCTTTATATCTTGCCCAGCTTAAAGGCTTAAAAGAACAGGATGCCAAACAAAAACTGCGTGAATGGTTCACCAAGTTCGAAATTGGCGCATGGTGGGATAAAAAAGTAGAGGAACTATCGAAAGGTATGGCGCAAAAGGTGCAGTTTATTGTTACCGTATTGCACCAACCTAAGCTATTGATATTAGATGAACCCTTTAGTGGTTTTGACCCTATAAATGCAGAGTTGATACGCACTGAATTATTGCGCATGAGCAAACAAGGCACCACTGTTATTTTATCGACACACAATATGGCATCGGTTGAGGAAATGTGCCACAACATAACCCTTATTAATAATGCCAAGGCTATATTAGAAGGCCCTGTAGACGGATTAAGGCATAAATACAAATCTCACATTTGGGAGGTTGTATTTAAAGGTGAGGCTGACTCATTTAAGAATGCCGTTCAGGGTAAATACGATCTTATTTCATTAGATCCGCAAGCAAATGCTAATGTGGCTCGCGTTAAAATATCACAAGATTCTATTTCGAATGATCTTTTGAAGACTGCTATACCGGCCTGTATGGTTACAGGCTTTTCAGAAGTACTTCCATCTATGGACGAAATATTTATATCAGCGGTTAAAGGCAATAACTTAACAACATCTGCACAATGAGTAAGATTGGATTAATTATAAAAAGAGAATACACTACCAGGGTTCGTAAAAAGTCTTTCATCGTAATGACATTACTTACCCCTTTGTTGTTTTCGCTCATCATACTTATTCCAACGGCACTGGCTAACACCGAAAACCAGAACCATAAAGTAGTAGTAGTGGATGAAACCCATTCTTTCTGTGGCTCGCTTACCAATTCGGCTACTGTTAATTACGACTTTGGCTATTGCAATTTTAAAATAGATGAGGTTCGTAAAATATTTATGGACTCGGCTAAGGTTACAGTAATGTATGTGCCTCCGTTTCAGAATGTACAACAGATAACCCTTTATTCAAAGGCCGATCCGGGTGATGTGGTTATTTCTGCCATACAGTTTCAGATGAACAACATTCTGGAGCGTTCGAAAATGAAGGCTGAAAACCTCGATCAAACTTTAATAGATAAGGTTAAGACCAGCATTGATGTTAAGAATGTAGTGAACAATGAAGTAACCAACAGTAAGTACAACCTGGTATTGGCATTTGGCTGCGCTATACTAATTTATTTTTTCATATTCCTTTACTCGGTACAGGTAATGCGTGGTGTAATGGAAGAGAAGATAAACCGTATTGTGGAAGTGATCATCTCTTCAGTAAAGCCTTTCCAGCTTATGATGGGTAAGGTTATTGGAGTAGGACTGGTAGGGCTTACCCAATTTGTTTTATGGATTGTATTGGCCTTTGGTGCTTACAGTGTAGCATCGCAATATGTGCAAAAGCAAGCTGTAAACCCAAATAATTTTGCTCAGGAGCAAACCATGAAAAAGGGGACACCACAAGATGAAACTGCTGCAAATATGCAAGCCATGCAATCGCCAATGGCACGTAATCAGGAAATGGTAACGGCATTCAATAGTGTTGATACTAATTTAAGGAATACCAACTGGGGACTAATTATTGTTTGTTTCTTATTCTATTTCCTGGGGGGATACTTGCTCTATAGTGCTTTATTTGCTGCTGTTGGATCAGCCGTCGATCAGGAGACAGACACGCAGCAGTTCATGCTTCCTGTTACGGCCCCACTAATATTGTCATATATAGTAATGATAAACATAGTGCGCGACCCTCATAGTACTTTAGCCTTCTGGTTCTCTGTTATTCCGCTTACATCACCAATATCAATGATGGCACGCATACCATTTGGAGTGCCATGGTGGCAAGTGGCCATTTCAATGGCATCGTTAATAGGTGGCATTTTCTTTGCTGTATGGTTTGCAGGGCGCATTTACAGAGTCGGACTGCTTATGTATGGCAAAAAAGTTACCTATAAGGAACTGGGCAAATGGTTATTCTATAAATAAGCCAAAGCTAAATTGCAAACCACATTCATAGCATCACCATTGAAAGTTAAAAGAAGCGTCAATTCTAAAACGATAAAGGTCTGGCACAAGTCCATTTTTTGTTTCTTGCTATTCGCCTTAAGTTTTTCACTTTGTTATGCCAAGCCCGGTAAACTCGATTCGTTACAAACTGTTTTAAAGTCTGCCAAAAGTGATACCGACAAAGTAAAAGCGTTAGTTGATATTTCTAAAGAACTGGAAGACGAGAACAAGTTTGACAGTGCAATTATTTATGGAAACAATGCAGAAGTATTAGCCGAAAAACTTGCAGGGTATTCCATAGAGGCCATTGCCAGGGCAGGTGAACATGGTATGCAGAGGGCGCTGGCCTTTATTGGCATTGCCTATAACAGCAAAGGTAATTACACAAAGGCTGTTGAGTATTTACTTCGATCGATAAAAATACTTGAGAAAGAAAACGACAAAACATTACTTGCTACTAATCTTAATGGCATTGGAAACGTATATATAGACCTGGGAGATTACACTACCGCCATGGACGACTATAGGAAGTCGTTGAAGATAGCGGAAGAAATAAAGGACACAGAAATTGAAAGTAACGCGCTTGGTAATATCGGCCTTATATATGGCTACTATGGCGATTATTCAAGTGCATTAGATTATTACCTGCGGGGCCTGAAAATAGCCGAAAAGATTGGTAATAAACCAAGTATTGCAGCTGACCTGAGTAATATAGGTACGGTATACTTCGCTCAAAAAGACACAGTTAAAACAATTGAATATTTTAATAAGTCGATAGAAATTTATGAGCAGCTTGGCGATAAAAGCGGCATAGCAACTAATTTAGATAATATAGGGGCGCTCTATGGGAACCATCAACATTACGTGCAGGCAATAGCTTCACTGCAAAAGGCATTGAAACTTGCCGAAGAACTTAATGATAAACAATTACAGGCTAATATTTTAGGCAACCTGGGTAGTATTTATGCCGATCAGCATAATTTAACCAATGCACTTGATTGTTACCAA
>Ga0206980_1036_pt1 | contig 25096 bp, 20 predicted proteins | sample Alteio_BWMinCont_20_FD_153494 | JGI IMG/M metagenome (GOLD analysis project Ga0206980, IMG submission 153494) | Enriched cells from forest soil in Barre Woods Harvard Forest LTER site, Petersham, Massachusetts, United States -... | ecosystem: Environmental > Terrestrial > Soil > Temperate forest >...
AAAAAAGTGATTTTATCGAATCGAATGGCTACTCGTCTGACTATAAAAGGTTGTATTTATCGCTGACCGATGCAAGCATTTATAACATGACTGAATTGGAAGATATGATTATCAAATCAGATTCATCGGGTTATGTAAGAATAAAAGACATAGGTAAAGTGCAGGTGCACGAAGAGGTTGCATTTACACGTATACATGCAGACGGAAAACCTGCTTTGCTTGTTGATGTGTTGCAACAACCCAATTCCAATCTTGTAGATCTTTCTTTAAGAATGGACGAGAAGTTAAAGGAATTACGGGAAATACTTCCTGCCGACGTGCATATTTCCAGCTACTATGACCAGGCTACATTTGTAAATGATTCCATAAGAAGTGTAAAAGATGCACTTCTCATAGGCTTAGCGCTTGCTATTGCAATGGTGATAATATTCCTTCGTTCGGCAAGAGCTTCATTTGCAGTATTGCTTACAATACCGGTTACCTTATCACTAACGGTTATGGTATTATTTGCCGCAGGTTATACTTTCAATATTATGACCTTAGGCGCAATGGCTGCCGCCATAGGGTTGATAATTGATGATGCCATAGTGGTAGTAGAACAAATACACCGCATCCGTGAAGAGTTCCCCGATATAAGTGCATTTGAAGCGGCGCAGAAAGCCATACATAAGCTTCTACCTTCTATGATAGGTTCTTCGTTGAGCACTATTGTCATTTTTGTTCCCTTCATGTTTTTACTTAGTGGCGTATCGGGTGCATACTTTAAAGTGTTAACAGTAACTATGCTTATTGCATTGGTCTGCTCTTTTTTTGCCACATGGCTCATCCTACCAGTCATCTACTCCTATTTCTCGAAAGGGATGGTAACTACCAAAACTTCTCATCTTGTTAAAAAACAAAAGTGGGTGGTGTTTTTTGTTGAAAAGCCATGGACCAGTTTTATTTTGATTGCCGCAATGGTTGCAGCCTTTGTAATAATATTCCCTAAGCTCGAAACAGGTTTTCTACCTGAAATGGATGAGGGTACCATTGTGATGGATTATTTTACACCACCCGGTACTTCATTTGAAGAAACAGATAGTATACTGAATAAGGTAGAGAAAGCAGTTATGGCTATTCCTGAAGTAAGGACCTATGTGCGGCGAACAGGTACTGAAATGGGATTTTTTGTTACGGAGCAGAACAGAGGCGATTTTTTAATTCAATTAAAGAACGACAGAAAGAAATCGACGGATGAGATAACAGATGAGATTCGGGAAAGCATCCTAGAAACCGGCCAGCCGGTACACCTTGAATTCGGCCAGCGGATAGAGGATATTTTAGGTGATCTTATGGGAGAAACAGAACCCATACAGATAAAAATATATGGAACCGACCCAGATGTGTTACACAAGCTTGCTTACAAAGTTGAACCCGTTATAAAAAATATAAATGGAGTTGCTGATGTATTTAATGGCGTAACTATTGCAGGGCCGTATATAAATATACGCCCTGACCTTACTCAATTAAAGAAGTTTGGCATATCGGCCGACGATTTTCAGTTTCAATTGCAAACCCAGCTTAGTGGCTCAGTTATTGGCAATGTGTTTGAAAAACAACAAATGACCAACATCCGTTTATTACAAAATTCTTCAGGTTATCTTCAAAGTGTTGATGAATTAAAAAAGAGCAGCGTCTTTTTCCCTGATGGCAGGTTGCAACCTATTGCCCATCTTGCTACTATAACACCGACCGAAGGTGTTGCGGAAATTAACAGGGAAAATCTTCAGCCTGTGGTAATGATAACTACGCGCCTTAACCAGCGTGACCTTGGCAGCACCATGAAGGATGTGCAGAAAGTCGTGCAACAGAGAATAGCCTTGCCTCAGGGTTACCATATTGAATATGGCGGAGCTTATGAAGAACAGCAACAATCATTCCATGAGTTGATGCTCATTCTTATTACATCGTGTCTGTTGGTGTTCAGCATCGTTCTTTTCCTTTTTAAAGATTTCAGGCCGGCATTTATTGTTCTTATTATTGCTGTTTTGGGTGTTACAGGCAGCTGCGTTGCCCTTTTCGTTACAGGAACGCCATTAAATGTTGGCAGTTATACCGGTTTAATTATGATAGTGGGTATAATAGGCGAGAATGCCATATTTACCTTTCAGCAGTTTGCCGAAAATCATTTGACCACCGGAACTAACGAATCGCTGGTATTTGCAATATCTACCCGTTTACGCCCAAAAATAATGACCGCCTTAAGTGCAATTATAGCACTACTGCCTTTGGCTTTTGGCATAGGAGCCGGTGCAACCCTGCATAAGCCATTAGCAATAGCTGTTATTGGTGGACTAGTTGCCGCCCTGCCATTATTGCTTATTGTCTATCCTGCACTATTGGCAATAGCCTATAAAAGAAAATAGTACTGATATGATTTATACTAAAAGGCTATTAACTATTATATTGATATACTCAGATTTTAGTTTGGACCCTTGATTTCTAATTTGAGCTCCTTTAAGAAGGAATGTAACATAATATGTTGGTTGATACTCTATTTGCTTTATTTATCGTCGGCCGGAATATTGATCTTGTGCAGTTTCCTCTCGTGTAAATTAACCACCCACATACCTGTACTAAAACCGGAGGCAGCACCCATAATGCAGTCAGATGTCCAATGGAAATCCTGGTAAAGCCGGGAATACATAGTAAGCACTGCAGGCACAAATGCAAGTATTTTTAATGCTGTTGAATGCGCATGTCGGAACATTACGGTAGAAAGTGCGAAAGCTGCGGTTGAGTGGCCGCTAGGCATTGACTCGTAATTGTTATTTAGATTGAAGGGACGAAATTTAAACGGCCCTTCATTTTCATACGGCCTCGATCTGCCAATTATTATTTTCAACCCTTCGGTAAATAACTCTGCATATGCACCCGACTGGAATAATTCAATTGCTATTTTCTTTGCCGCTGTATCGTGGGCCAAAATTCCGTAAGCAGCAAAAACTGCAGAAACGCCGCCTATAGCATACCATTGGCCGTATTGATACCCCGCTATAATAGGTACACTATGGTAAAAATGCTGATCGCCCTGAGTTGAATTGGTTATGCGCTGATCGAAAGGTGAGATTGCCGCAACTGTGGCCAGCGTTATACCCACCCTTATCCAGTCTGTAGCACGCCAGTGTATAGGAGTCTCTACATAAAGAAACGTTTCATGTATAAATTGGCGTGGACTATAAAACCCTTTCACCAATTTCTTTTCTATTATGGTGTCCCTCTTAGATTCCTTTCTCTGTGTAGTATCTGTAAGGATAGTTTTAATGAGCTTCTTCACTTTAGAAGTATCACTTTGAGTTGTATCGGCCTGTGTTTTTACTTGTGAAAATACATGTGTGTTTGCTACAAATAAAATCAGTAGGAATAATGTGATTTTAATCTTCATGCTATTTTTTATGGTTTTTATTATAGGCTAAAGTGTCCTTTTCTCTGCGGGTCTTCAAAGTAAAATTGAAGGAACACCTCTTGTTCAGTATGAGCGGTTACGGTATAATACTCGCCATCTGTGTGAATTTGTGAGAACAAATAATATTCGGCACCTATGCTAAGATTCTTGATTAAGGTGAAGGTAACCTTAGGCTCTAAAATGTTTATATAATTATTTCCCAGGCTTCCGTACTTAGGTTCATCATACCCTACATCATTTATAGCATGAATCATAAAGTAGTAGTAAGATGCGCCAATTGTAGCAACATTGCCCAGTACAAGCGAAGTTTCAACTTTACCTTCTGCTCCATAGCCAAAATTAAAATCGCGGTATTGCGATGTGTCGGTTAAAGCACCCGGGCTGCTTCCGGCAAATGGCACACCAGCTAAATGTAAGTTAGTATAAAGGAAAGACTTGCTGCCGAGAGGTATTTTAGATAGAACTCCATAACCCAAACCTACAGTAGATAATTCAAAGATCGGCTTATCCCAATAATCGTAGTATAAAAAGCCACCTTCTAACAGAGACATTTTACCTGCTTGTGAATTTTTAGCAAATAAAACACCGTAACTGGTTACATTATCAATGATCTTTCTACCAACACCAAGATCTGTTTCTACCCTTAATTTGAAGAAATCAAATGGCACGCGCGAACGTACTTCGAAAGGGTTACCATAGTCAAATAAAACATTCACTATTTCACTGGTTTGGCCTGATAAGATTGCATTGGTATGGTCGTTAATTTTATGCACACCGCCATATAATGTAATATTCAAAGGCTCTTTTTGGTAAACTTCTTTATTCGTATGCCTGGCTGTTTTGCCTTGAATCAATCTATTGAAGCCTCTCATAGGATCAACAAGAGTTGCCAATATTTCACGGAAAGTTCTTTCTGCGCCGTAGGTACGATCATCTAAAATATTAGAACTTATGCGGTAAAGTATTTCACCCAGAACAATACCATCTATGGTGGTCGCAATTAAGCTGTTTCTTTCAGGTGTTATGTTCTCGCCGAATATCTTCCACTCATAACTGCCAATGAGTGCATAGGGTGCTGACTGCCAAAAATTATATCCATTGGCACGGGCATCGTTATAGTAAAAGTTACCGAATATAGGATGGCCTAAAAAATCATTTCCGAACCGGGTTTGATCCCAATCCCAACCAGGTCCCCATGGAGGCCCTGCTTTCAAGTTTCTGCTCCACGATGTCATGCCCACTTGTGCCCAGCCATACTTGAAAATTTTGCTATCAACTAAACTTAGTATTGCATTATCGCCAATGCCTTCTAAAAACGGCACGAAAATAGAATACCGTTTGTTGTAAGCGGTATCATCCCTTAAAAGATCGCCATACTTGTTTTGAACAGTAGTATCAACCAGAACAACGTTTTTGTGTGGTTCTCCGGTTGCGGAATCAGAGTGTAATATTATTTTCTCTTGTTTTATGTCCTTTACCTGTTGTTTTATATTGCCCTGGTTAGGGTTAACAGTATCCTGTATTGGAACATGCTTAACAGTATCAGGCCTTACAATGTCCTGTGCAGTTGCATAAAATGCTACTAATAGTAAAAGTATGGAGGTATATCGCTTTTTCATAATTTGATTTTTTCTTTTAGTTATAAGTGACTTTGTGATGGAGGAGTTTGGAAAGACGGTAATGTCCAGCACATATCTAACCCCGTAGCTCCGGGGATATTTAACATGCTGAGTGAAATGTTTTTACATTTATATTTATGTACTTCTGGCAGCAGAACTCCAACCAATGCTCCAATTGTCAGACCTGTCAGACAGTCCGAAGGGAAATGAGCAAGGGAACGTATCCGCAGGTAACCCATTACTACTGGCGGAATAAGTGCTGCTGTATATAGAAGGTATTTGGCTCCGCCAAGTTCAGGGTGATAATCACAATAGACTTTGGCAATGAAAAAAGATGTGTATGCCGTAGAGGCAGTATGACCGCTATAGTCAGAGTTTCGGTTGTTGCCCGTTGTTCGGTCTGCTAAAGGAAGATTGGTATAATATGTAATAGGACGATACTTGTTTTGGAATGTCGGGCCAAACCAACTATAGTTATATAAAGTGAATGTAAAAACATGGCCCTCGCAATACATCATTGCTACATCCAGGAAATTTTTTCGTATTTTTTTATCAAGGGCTAATGCGGCTGGGAATAAAGTAAACATAGGGATCTGAATTAAATCGGAAACCTTACTGTAAGCCAAATAGTTGTTTGTAGGTTGATGTAATCCCCATTTATCTATAAAATTGAGTTCTCCAGGGTTTAATGCATTTATCTCATCGGTACTTAAACCCGGCTTTCCTTTTATTCTACCTATAGCAGGATAATCGCTAGCAAGTCCACCTAATATTACTATGCTTCCACTAATATAGTTTACATGGTATATCTTCTTTTTTTTGGTAACCGTGGTAGTATCCGAAACATGGTAACTAATATTATTGGTAGTCGCCAAAAGTGGTACGGTGTCAGATGTCTGACAAAATGCTGACTGGTTAAATAACATCAGAATTGCACAAACATATATTCTGAAGAAGTTGTTCTTTTTAGAAACAAGTAGTAGGTCTTTCATCCTGACTTTTAGTTTAATTCAAAACAATTTTAGCCCTAATTGGAAAGTAGATTTATATAAAATCGATAAATACACGGGTTTCATAGCTCAAATCAAAAAAACGGCGGTTGACTTGAATTTGAAAAGTTGTTGGACTTGCTCCTACAACTTGGTTATGAATTCGTAACGGCCGGACAAGAAATATTGAACTAATAATTTTCAACCTTCACCGAAAATGCAATAACAAATAGAATTAAAAAATGTAAAATTAAATTCAGTTATTGATCAGTATTGAAGTATGTGGGACACTTCAAGGATTAATCAGGATAAGCACAAATGAAAAATTATTTAATTAAGGTTAAACAAAATTGGCTGGAAGCTTTGCACAACAAAGCATTTAGAATTGATTTAGTGGTAGGACTTGGAGTACTATGTTTATTATGCGTGTTTAATTACTATTTCTTCTATTATATAGAACATCTCTCTTCAGGAATTGTTTTAAATGATTGGGTATTAGCCAGGCTCCCGGCCAAAGATGTTTCTATACCTATTGTATGCTTTGAGGGCAGTGTTTTTGTTCTTCTTTTTATCCGATCTTCAATTAAGCCGGTAATATTTATAACTTTTTTAATTGGTTCGCTCTTTATATTTATAACAAGAGACTTAACGATTGGAATAAGTCAACTGCGTGCGCCGGTAGGTATAATTGAATTGAAAGACCCGATTGGGAGCATTGTATACAGGTCAGGGTTTATTACACGAGATTTATTTTATTCAGGTCATGTGTCATTTATTTTTCTTGTTTATCTGTGTATGTACGACAGGATGGATAAATATTACATATTGTTTGCTGTGTTTTTCCTTGCTTTTTTACTTCTTATACAACATGTGCACTATTTTACTGATGTAATTGCTGCGCCGTTCTTTTCTTTTTTGTGTTTTTGGTCGGCTAAAAAAATATTAAATCTACAGGGTATTAAGGAACCTTAGCGGTACAATGGTGTTCTCCTTTACTTTACCTGAACTTTTAGAGGGCTTATCGAATTTTATTTATGAAACGTAAATGCCATGCCTAATTTGGCTTTAAAATAAAACTGAAGTTATGTTGGCTCCTCTTAAAATATTACGAAAACACGAATACAGGATACCTGAATGTGAAAAGGAAATAGAAAGGCATCTAGACGCCGCATCAGAACATCATTCGAAAGCATTGTTCTTTTTAAATGAAGGCGAATATGAAAAAGCGGCTCAAAATGCACTGTTAGCGCGAAAATATCTCGACTTTGCAGGAAGAGCAAGGAGAGAAAGCCAGGAGAATACTAAGTCGGTATTACGTAAGGTGGATAAATGAACTTTTACTTATCTGTTTAAAACAATAAAGCCATAATTTACTGTAAATTATGGCTTTATTGTTTTGGTAGCCCGTAGGGGAATCGAACCCCTGTTTCCAGGATGAAAACCTGACGTCCTAACCCCTAGACGAACGGGCCCAATTATTTTTTGGAGGTGCAAATGTAAAAAAAAATGGATTACAAGAAAGAATATTGAACAAAATATAGGTAAAAGTTGGAGGCGGAAACTTTTTAACGGGAAGTGTACCTGTTTATGAGATCAAAACGAAGTGTAATTTCAAACCCATTAGCTATTAGATGTTTGTAAACTTCCATATAACTCATTAGGTTCTTTTGTCTATATTCGATATATGAAAGGCTGGATTTATATAGTGGGTTTAATAGTTAGTATGCTTATGGCCTGTACTAAAGGCACTAACCCTGATACTAGTAGCAATGTACCTAATGTAGCAGTTAGTTTGACTATCAATATTAATAATGTTCCATATACAAGCCTCCAAAATGTCGGTGGTCAGGCATATGCTTCCGGTGGCAACAGAGGTATAATACTTGTACGTGCCAGTTCAACATCTATAGTGGCATTCGACAGAACCTGCACATACAATATTGGTGATGCTAATGGCATAGTGCAAGGCCAAACCAATAATACGGCTATTTGTCTTGAATGTGGTTCGCAGTATCATTTAACTGATGGTAGTGTGGCAAGTGGGCCTACCACAATTGGGCTTAAGCAATATAATACTTCTTTCAGCACTGCTACTAATATAGTAACAGTAAAAAACTAACGGGTTCGCGTTAGTAACATTCCCTGTAATTGTTTTTAAAATTGGTACTATAATCGTATCATTGAAAAACTAATTCCGCCACAAATTAAACTTACTATATGAATAACCTTGGATTCGACACTGGAACAGTAGGCTTTATGCTTTTGGCTACCAGCCTTGTAATGTTAATGACACCTGGCTTGGCATTCTTTTACGGCGGTCTTGCCGGAAAACGAAATATACTTGGCATTATGATGCAGAGTTTTGTATCGATGGGTATTACTACCATTATGTGGTTTATATGCGGTTATTCGCTTTGTTTTAGCGGAGACTCTTTAGGTGGTATTATTGGAAACTTCGATAAAGCATTTATGTGTGGAGTGAATCTTAACACCCCTTTCCCTGGCAATAATAAAATGCCTGAATTCGTATTTATTGCTTACCAAATGATGTTTGCAATTATAACACCAGCACTCATTACAGGTGCTTTCGTAAACCGTGTAACCTTCAAATCGTATTTGTTGTTCTTAGTATTATGGCAGGTACTCGTATATTACCCTTTCGCACACATGGTATGGGGCGGTGGTATTTTGGCCAAATGGGGTGTTCTAGATTTTGCAGGCGGTATTGTAGTGCATGCTACAGCCGGTTTTGCAGCATTGGCATCTGTAATATATGTAGGTAAAAGAAGAGATGTGGCGTCACCACCTAACAGCATACCCTTAATTGCTATTGGAACCGGCTTACTTTGGTTTGGATGGTATGGTTTTAATGCTGGCAGTGCTTTAGATGTGAATGCAATAACTGGCCTTGCCTTTTTAAATACTGATGTGGCTGCTTCGTTTGCGGCCATTACCTGGCTTATTATTGAATGGACAATGCAAAGGAAGCCGAAATTCCTTGGTTTACTTACCGGTGCAGTAGCAGGCCTGGCTACTATTACGCCTGCAGCTGGTTTTGTGTCGCTTCCTTCCGCTGTAATGATTGGTATTGCGTCTGGTATAGTATGTTACCTGGCGGTTCATTTGAAAAATAAAATGGGTTGGGATGATGCCCTTGATGTTTGGGGTGTGCATGGTATAGGTGGTTGTATAGGTACTATATTACTGGGGGTATTTGCATCTAAAGCAATGAATGCTTCTGGTGCCGATGGGTTAATGCTGGGTGGCACCCACTTTTTTGCCAAGCAAGTAATAGCGGTTGTAATTGCAAGCGCCTACGCATTCTTGTTTACGTATGTTATGTTATTTATAATTGATAAAATAACACCCGTTAAGGTTTCAGAAGCAGAAGAGGATGCAGGGTTGGATGCTGCCCTGCATGGAGAAAAGGCGTATGATGAAGGAACGTTTTAAAAACCTGTCTGATTCCTTTTAAGGTAATTCCAGCCAAACTTCAAGCCAATAACTGGGGTGATTAGCGATAACGTACCTGAGTAATTACCGGGCATAGCCATTGCTAAGTTCTGAAGGTCGGAGCCTGGGGCAACAACAACATTTTCTGACGTTACCTGGTAGTTGCGCACCCTTTCATGAAATCCAATACCGTAAAAAATATCTACATTTAAGTGTTCGTTTTCGTGGGTAAGTTCATGTCCATGCAATACCTCAAGACCATATACTGTTTCGTGTTCATTCATAGTGTATATGTTTAGTACCGAATTGCCATATTGGTCGCTAAATCCAACTGCGTTGTATGAAAGCTTCTTGTAAACTAATTGGAGGTCCCAATAACTCTTATGTCTCTTTCCTGGGTAGAACTTAAAATAAAGGCGGGCGGCAATACCAGAGTATACTGTGCCGGGGTTTGTGTATTGTTGACTGGTTAATGGGCTTTGTGCAAATAATAAACAAGGTTCAACAAGCCCCACGTTTACCCCAATGGCACCTTGATGGAATAAACGAATTGAAAAATCGATATTGGGCTGGCAAAGAAAGTATTGGGCTAGATCACTTGATATGGTAAACACTTTGTGTCTCGGATAGATGCCTTCAATAGCCTCAGATGTTTTTGGGCTATCGACCACAAGCGCCGGTTTCGCATCGGGTGTTAAGTTTAATAGGGTAGTGCTATTAGTACCACCTGTAATAACAAAGGTTTGTGCATGTAATAAGTGGCAGCTAATTAAAACTAAGGCCGCAGTGAAGAAATGTTTCATAAAGTGGTATTATAGGGTAGTAATATAACGGCAATTTAGTTAAATATTGTACAAAACCTACTTTATCTGGTCGTTATCTGCCCCAAAACGGAAGCCAAGGCGTTTACCGGTTTGCATTTGCATTTTGGTGGCTTCTTCTTCCATAACGGATACACTTACTTCTTTCACATTATCGAACGGAGGAACAAAAATGCTGAAGTCGAGCGTATAAAGTAGGGCTGAGTTTATAATATCAGCTATTCCATCTTTATCAAGTGCGGAAGTAGAAAAATTATTGTATAGGAAGCCTAACTGACGTTTGCCTTCAACAAAATAATGCAGTTCCTGATTGATAAATATCCTTGCTATAAGATAGCCCAAATCATTGCTACGGTCATACTTAAATGAATCAGACAGGAAATTATATACGCTAATAGAACCACAAAAAGCGTTGGCTTCGTTCTTTTTTACATATGATGTTTGCCAGATTGGGTGGGAGCGATCGAATGTAAAAACATTCGATTGCATATAAAAGATCAGTACGTCTTCGGCAATGGTGAACATCACTTCAAACTCGTTACGTTCTTTATATTCTATCTTAATTCGTTTGTCTAAAGCGGTAGCACTTTTAGAAAGGGAATTAGCTAACTCTGCCAATGTTTTCTTCACAATCTTGAACATCTCCTCAGTTTTCTGCCTGACATCCAACTGAACAATGGTCTTTTCTTTCAGTAGTTTTAATATGAGGTCCTGTGGCGCTATCTTATCCATTCAAAGTGAATTAATATGCTCTAGCAAATATAACTCTTTGGTTTGAGGGTTTACCAGAGTAAATACATTTTCCTTCTTCTTTAGGGTTATTTAGCGGAATACAACGTATCGTTGCTTTGGTCTCCTCTTTTATCTTCTCTTCTGTTTCAGCAGTGCCATCCCAATGTGCCCATATAAAGCCGCTCTTTTTATCTAATACCTCTTTAAACTCTTCGTACGTATCAACCTTGTGACTATTAGTCGTACGTAGGTCTTCTGCTTTTTTGTAAAGGTTAATCTCTATTTCCTTTAATAGGTCTTTTATAACGTTCTCAACGCCATCAATTGGTACAAATTGCTTTGTGCGAGTATCGCGGCGAGATACTTCTATAGTGCCCTTTTCAAGATCTTTAGGGCCAATGGCTAACCTAACAGGAACACCTTTCAGTTCATATTCGGCAAATTTCCAGCCCGGGCTACGATTATCATCGTTATCGAACTTATAACGGATGCCCATAGCATCAAAACTCTTTGTTAGTTTACTTACCACTTCACTAATCTTGACTAGTTGGTCATTATCGCGGAAAATAGGTACAATTACAACTTGTATAGGAGCTAACTGAGGAGGCAATACCAATCCTTCATTATCAGAGTGGGTCATTACCAGGGCTCCCATCAATCGGGTAGAAACACCCCATGATGTTGCCCATACTAATTCTGATTTGCCTTCTTTGTTTAAGAATTTAACATCGAATGCTTTAGCAAAGTTTTGGCCTAAAAAGTGCGATGTGCCTGCTTGTAATGCTTTCCCATCTTGCATCATAGCTTCAATGCAATAGGTCTCTAATGCACCTGCAAAACGTTCGCTGGCAGTTTTGGTGCCTTTTATCACCGGCATCGACATCCATTTTTCAGCGAACTCAGTATAAACATCAAGCATCTTTTCAGCCTCGGTTATAGCTTCTTGTTGTGTAGCATGTGCCGTATGGCCTTCTTGCCATAAAAACTCTGCTGTACGTAAAAACAAACGTGTACGCATTTCCCAACGTACCACATTGGCCCACTGGTTTATTAATAAAGGCAAATCACGGTATGATTGTATCCATCCTTTGTAGGTGTTCCAAATAATAGTTTCTGAAGTAGGACGAACGATAAGTTCTTCATCCAATTTAGCATCCGGGTCAACTATTAAGCCTTCCGGAGTTGTTTTAAGCCGATAGTGAGTAACCACCGCACACTCCTTTGCAAAACCATCAACGTGAGCGGCTTCCTTTGCAAAGAAGGATTTTGGAATGAATAAAGGAAAATATGCATTCGAATGTCCTGTGGCTTTGAACATTCCATCTAAAACGGCTTGCATGCGTTCCCATATAGCATAACCATAAGGTTTTATTACCATACAACCCTTTACTGCCGAGTGATCAGCCAGTCCGGCCTTAATTACCAGGTCGTTATACCACTGCGAATAATCTTGTTCTTTTGGTGTTATGACTTTGCTCATATTGTCTTAAAAAATGTTAAAAAAATATAACTCGTTATCTTCATAAATGCTTCATCAAATTAACGTAACTTAGCACTAAATTGTTAGGAAGTATAATAAGCAATAAGGCTGCCAAAAATATAAAATAAACCTTTTACGAATACGTTAGTCTAATCTATAAATAATACTCATCATGAAAACAATATTGAGCTTTTCGGTTGCAGTGGTAATGTTACTGGCAACGCCAGGCAAGTCACAGCAAAATAACAATAGCGATGATGGGGTATATACGGCCCCAAGTGCCTCTCCGTCTTCTAATCAAACTATGAGTCCTGCCGATCAGTCGGTGCAGTCGGCACCTGCTCCGCAGCCAGCTTCTCCTTCAAATAATGATCAATATGCAAGGCCAAACAATAGGGTCGATTCGAGTCAATATACAACCACTGATAATTATTATTCCGACGATTACAATAATGATTATACCTATTCTTCGAGATTAAGAAGATATGATGATAGTTGGGGCGACTGGGGTTATTATGATGATGTTTATACTAACTCGTATTGGTATAACTATAACCCCTATGCATTTGGTGTAAGTATTTATTCACCTTGGTATTATAACCCTTATGCACCATTTTTTGGATATGGTGTAGGCTTTGGTTTCGGCTGGGGCTGGGCAAATCCGTATTGGGGTTTTGGTTGGGGTTATCCTTATTGGGGTGGTGGTTTTGGTTGGGGTTGCGGTTACGGTGGCTTCGGTCGCTGGAACGGATATAACAATTTTTACTACAATAGTTACGAAGGCAATGGTGGTTATGTAAACCGTGGTGGTGGAGGTGTTCCTGCTGTTGGTGTTGGTGCAAATGGTAAAGTAGCTCCTGGGCCAGGTTCTAAGGCTCCTTTTCACACTATGACTGCAGCAAGCTTTGGCGAAACCTATGAGAATGCAGTTCATAGTGAAGTAGGTAAAAACCCGGGTGCTTTTGTTAAAACTACTAATGGCGCTGTGCATGTTGCTCCGGTGATGAATATCAGCCATAATATAGCAAAGACTGGTGGTGTAGTTGGTGCACGCCCCGTAGTTTCATATCGTAATAATAATGGTGTTAGTTCAAATATTAATACTGGCAATCATGTAAATAATACTGCCAGAGGCAGTTCAAACTATAGTCGGGGCAATTACAATGGGTCTGCTGCTCGTAGTAATTATTCAAGGCCAGCATATACAAGCAGAGGTAGTAATTCTTATTCTCCTGCACGTGTAGCTCCTAGCCAGGGTAGTAGAAGTAATGGTAATTACAATTACCATCCTTCAAATTCCGGTAGCAGAAGCTACGGTGGCAGTAGCCATAGTTTTGGCGGAAGCAGTGGTGGTAGTTTCCATTCTTCGGGTGGCGGCCATAGTTTTGGTGGCGGTAGCGGCGGAGGTGGTGGACACGCTGGTGGCGGCCACAGATAAGCGAGTTCATCTATGAAGAGACTCCTATACTTAGCAGCATTAGTTATTGCGATGCCTGCAATAAGTAATGCGCAAGATGCAGCCTCTGCGTTAAAATATTCACAACTTACTTTTGGTGGAACGGCTAGGTACATGGCCATGGGTGGTGCGTTTAGTGCTATTGGTGGTGATATATCAACCTTAACTGTTAATCCTGCTGGTATTGGGGTTTTTGTTAAAAGCCAATTGGTTTTCTCTCCGGGTTTAATTTATCAGTCTACTACTTCAACTTTAAATGGACAAAGTTCCATGGGTGATGAATCTTCCGGTAATATTCAAAATGGAGGCCTTGTGCTTGCGTGGAAGAATAGCCATGATGACGCTGCCTGGAAAGCCATTACGTTTGGTATAGTTTATAACGCTACCAATAATTTCAATTCTCAAATAAATTCGCAAGGCAACAATAGTTTCAGCTCTTTACTTGATTCTTATACTGCACAAGCCAATGGTACCAGTTGGAATAAGCTTGATCAATATTATACAGGTTCAGCATTTGGTTCTTTTTTGTTAGATACTAATAAAGGTGGTAGTACTTATTTCAATATTATTCGCCCTTTTCTTGCAAAAGGCAATTACATTATTCAGCAAAACTCACTTTCAACTTCAGGTTCCATGGGTGAAACAGATATTTCATTTGGCGGAAATTATAAAGACAAACTTTATGTTGGTTTAACTGTTGGTATACCAAGTATAAGTTATAATCAAACAGCGGTTTATAGCGAAACACCGGCATATAACGACACCGTTTTTGGATTGAAAGGATATAGCGTAACCAGTAATACGCAAACATCGGGCACTGGGGTTAATCTTAAATTAGGTGTTATATATCGCATTAACGATTGGGCCAGAGCTGCACTTGCTGTACATTCACCAAGCGTATACTCGCTTACTGAGCAATATAATACCAACATTACTGCAAACTATAACCCGAGTGCTTATTTTCCTTCCGGTGGTCCTGTACCTCAAAATTCTCCTGAAGGTATTAACACCTATACACTTACTACGCCTATGCGTATCATAGGCGGACTTGCATTTGTAATACATAAGCAAGGTATATTGAGTGCAGATTATGAATACGTAAATTATTCTACAGCTTCTGTAAGTGATGCCGCTAATTCTTCTGCCATAAACCAGCAAATTTCAAGCTCGTATATCGCTAAAGAAGATTTTCATGTGGGTGGAGAGTGGTTAATGTACCCGTTTAGTATAAGGGCCGGTTATGCGTATTATGGCAATCCTTACGCAAAAGGCAGCGGCATTTCAACTATCAAACGTAGTATATCGGGTGGGGTTGGAGTTAAAATAAAACATTGGTTCATTGATTTGGCCTATGTGTATTCGTATTACAACGAAAGCGATTACATCTATTCATCTTCATACGGAGACGCTATTGCTAACAATAGTAATACATTTTCGAGTGTGGTTTTATCTTTAGGCGTTAATTTTTAAGCAGCTGTCTATTGCTTCTATGGCAAGTTGTAATCTCTCTTCCGGGTTTCCTGAAATGATCTGATAAGGTACTTTTAGTAAATTAAGTTCTCGTTCATAAATTTCAAAAAGTTCTCTGCGTAAGTGTGGATGCTCGCGTTGTGGGTCTGCTTCCCATGGTATATCAATATCGGTAAGCAAGTGCAAAGCGTACTTTCTTTTCGTAATATTTTCTTTTATCCATTCAGGGCACTGTTTGTATTTAAACTCAGCCCATATTTTGGTTACTACCAGGTTTGTATCACAAATCAATACACGGTTTGCTTTTGCCGTTAATTCATCTTCTAATTGCATTTGCCCTTGAGATATTTTTACAATATCATCAATAGTATAAGGCCTATTAAGTTTATCAATATACTCACGCGCATATTCAGGAACAAAGCAGGTTTTGTAATGCATTGCAAGCCTTTCGGCAAGGGTTGATTTGCCTGTGCATTCGGGCCCGACAATAGCTATACGTAAGATACCTTCATTATTTTTTTCCATTCGTAATAACCAAATATGGCCAATAAAGTAAATATAAAACTAAGGAGGGCAGTAGGGTATAGGCCCTTTATAACATATTCTGCAATGTATATTGAATCAGCTAAAATCCAAACCAACCAATTCTCAATATGCTTCCTGGCCATCATCCATGTTCCGGCAAGGCTCATGATGGTGGTTGTAGAATCGAGAAAAGGAACTGTATTATCGGTGTAATGTTTCATAAGTTCACCAAGCCCAATTATGCAAGGTATACATAGTAGTACTATTAACCCAAGTGCACGTTTACTCATGTAACTTATTTCAATGGCCTGTTTGTTCTTTCCTCCATACAACCATTCATGCCAACCATAGAATGAGAATACCACATAGAAAACAGAAATTCCCATATCGAGGTAAATTTTATTGGTAAAGAAAACATACACATATATAGCGCAACCTATGATGTTTACAGGCCAATTAATTACCTTTTCGAGCGCAGTGAGCCAAACACCCGCAATAGAAAACATAACTGCCAGCACCTCAAGCCAGTGTTCTGTAAAGTAGTTTGAAATATCAGTGACGGTTATAAAAAGCATTTACGAAATGCGTAACCCCAGTTGGTTAAATTTATCAAGCACCCTGTCATATTCCGCAATTGGGTTTTCATGGTCCCAAAAGAAGTTATGAAAAGCTATTCCTGCAAAACCCATGTCCCTTGCCTTTTCTATCGATTCGGCATTTGAGCCGCCACGAGCCACAATTTTGTCAGGGAAACTGCGTAATACCTGTTGCAATAAAGGTGCGCTAAAGCTTGCCCTGTGTCCCTTGGGGTCGGTAAACACAGGTGTAAGCATTACATATTCAAATTCCTTATAATTATCGGCCATGGATGATAAACTCTTGCTGGATGTGCTCATAGATATTTTTTTACCCATGCGCAATTCAATAAGTGTTTTGTTTAACCACGATTTAAATGGCAATTTTCGATGCCTTTTGCTCAGGTGTAGGCCTTTCAAATCATAGTCGAGCAAAATTTGGTGGTAAGAATGAAGTACCATTTTGCTTTGCTCTTCATCAGTAAATTGTTCTATATATGCTACCAGTTGATCTTTTGTAAAGGTTGGTTTGCGCACATGCAGGCTAGGTAAGCCATTTTTAAGCATATGGCTTATAGTGGCATGCTCGTTAGCAGGGCTTTCTGATGGGGTAATTACAATGAATTTCATATACGCTGTGTTCCCTGTTCTGTTAAAGTATGGTTATAGTGTACCGCTTTGGCAATCTGTTCAACCACCTGTGGCGATTCTTCTGCAATGGTACCAATAACAATCATGTCGGCCCCTGCTTTGCAAACTTCATATGCATCTTCGGGAGTGCGTATGCCACCACCAATAATAAGCGGTATGCTTATATTCTTTTTTACTTCTTTTATCATCTTTAGCGAAACATGCTTATGGGCTCCACTTCCGGTATCCATATAAATCAGCTTAAGGCCCAGCATTTCGCCCGCTAATGCGGTGCATGATGCAATATCGTTTTTATCGTGTGGTATAGGTACCGTGTTGCTCATGTATGTAGCCGTAGTTACTTTGCCACCATCAATAAGCATATAGCCTGTTGGCAATATTTCAAGTTTTGTCTTTTTTAAAACAGGCGCTGCCATTACATGTTTACCAATCAGGTTTTCGGCATTGCGGCCCGATATAAGCGAAAGAAAAAGTATGCCATCTGCTTTGTCAGAAACTTGGTCGATATGCCCCGGAAAAATGATGACAGGCAATTTGGTGTTTTGTTTTACAGAATCCACGCATTTGTTAAAACTGCCTTTCGATAACAGGCTGCCGCCAATAAATATAAGATCAACTCCTGAAGTTTCGGCTTGTTTTACAACATCAACCGTAATAAACTTATCAGGGTCAATGAGCAATGCCAGTTTCTTTTTGTTCTGGCTTTTTGCTGTTGCTATATCTGAGTATATGGTCTGAGACATGATGTAAAAGTCGTAAAAATAAATGAATTGATAGGTTGAGTTTGAGTTGTTTTGCCGCAAAGTCGCTAAGGCGTAACAGGTATCCCCGCCTGGAGGGGGTAGAGGAGGAATTTTGTTGTTTAAAAATGCGACACTTTTGCACACAGATCAAAAAAATGTGTCGCATTTTACTTTTATGCCGGGTTTACACTTTTAATACTTTGTAAGCACTTAAACAATTGATTATCATAAATAAACGCTCTGAATTTTTTTTCGTTTTGTAAACCCCTTATTATCGTTTTGTATGCCATCTGTTTACAAAGAATATGTTTCAAAAACTTTATATAGCAAATAGTGTCTTTAATTTAGAGTTCATCGTTTATAGCTAATTATGCAAATTTACCCATTCCATTTACGGCATTAAACAGAAATAAAAATCAGTTTTAAACAGGTCGAAGGGCCAGAGCTCGCAGGTTTGCGCAGTAATGGTTATTCGCCGTAATTGATATTACACCGTATAAACTAACACATACCCGTTTACCCTTTGGCATGCCAGTTTATAAACGGTAGTTATACCATCTTTAATAATAGTCCCCTTCAGTTCGCAGTAGTTGGTCAATGCAAAACGGCTTACAAACAAATTTTGTCTGAACGATAGCATACCTTCTAATTGGGTTTTATAAAGCACCTCTTTAGCCGCCCAAATAACACAAAGCTGTTCGGTAAGTGTTTTCTGGTTCAGGTAGGCCATTTCGGTTTCGTTAACAAAGCGGTGCGCTATTTTATTTATTTTAGGGTGTGCTTCTTCCACATCAATACCGGGGTTAATGTTGGTATGCAAAGCAATAGCCGCCAACTTGCCCGAGTGGCTTATAGATATATGTGTATTGTTATTTAAAAAATAAGGCTTGCCATTTTCTTTATAGGCAATTGTAGGGCGGGGGCTAATAAATTCATTTAATAAGGCCCTAACTGCAAGCCATTGCATACGGCGGCTTTCGTTCTTAAATGAATCAAGTTGTTTCTTTTCATCGGCGTTGAGTGTGGCTATATGCTCAAGCTCCTGATAAGTCTCAGTTATTTCCCAAACCCCGGCTGAAAGACCGCCCGGATTATTGATTTTAAGAATTGCTGACATATATGGAGGGTTATTAAATTCTAATTTCTTAACTTTGAGCCCTATTAAAAATATTAACCATGAGTGAGACTAAAGAAAAGGTATTAAATTACAAAGTAAAAGATATTTCTCTTGCCGAATGGGGAAGAAAAGAAATAAAACTTGCAGAAACTGAAATGCCGGGGCTTATGGCACTGCGTACCGAATACGGTAAACAAAAGCCATTAAAAGGCGCACGTGTGGCAGGTTGCTTACACATGACCATACAAACTGCTGTACTTATTGAAACCCTGGTTGAACTGGGCGCCGAGGTACAATGGTCGTCATGTAATATCTTTTCGACACAAGACCACGCTGCTGCTGCTATTGCTGCTGCGGGTGTGCCTGTTTTCGCATGGAAAGGTATGACCGAAGCTGAATATGAATGGTGTATTGAACAAACCATTTATTTTGGCAAAGATCGTCAGCCACTTAACATGATCTTAGATGATGGTGGTGACCTTACCAATTTAGTATTAGATAAGAACCCTGAACTTATTGCAGGTATACGTGGTATTAGTGAGGAAACAACTACAGGCGTACATCGTTTGTATGAGCGTTACCACAAGGGTACTTTACCAATGCCTTGTTTTAATGTGAATGACTCGGTTACCAAATCGAAATTCGATAATAAATATGGCTGCCGCGAATCGTTAGTAGATGCTATTCGCCGTGCAACCGACCTTATGCTTGCCGGTAAAGTAGCTGTTGTAGCTGGTTATGGCGACGTAGGTAAAGGTTCGGCGCAAGCACTTAAGAACTCGCACATGCGTGTTATTGTAACAGAAATAGATCCTATTTGCGCATTGCAAGCGGCTATGGAAGGTTATGAAGTACGTAAGATGGATGACGTTATTGGCCTTGCTGATATAGTTGTTACAACAACAGGTAACGATGGCATTATTGTTGAAAAGCACTTCCGTGCATTAAAAAACAATGCTATTGTATGTAACATTGGCCACTTCGATACTGAAATTGATATGTCGTGGTTAAATAAGCATTATGGCAAAACAAAAGATACCATTAAGCCACAGGTAGATAAGTATACCATTAATGGTAAGGATTTCCTTGTATTAGCTGAAGGCCGTTTAGTAAACCTTGGCTGTGCAATGGGTCACCCTTCTTATGTAATGTCGACCTCATTTACCAACCAGGTGCTTGCACAAATTGAATTATGGAGCAATCATAAAAACTACGAGAACAAGGTATATACCTTACCTAAGATACTCGATGAAAAGGTTGCACGTTTACACCTCGCAAAATTGGGTGTTGAAATAGATACATTAACCCCTGACCAGGCTAAGTATATTGGCGTTAAGGTTGAAGGGCCTTACAAGCCAGAGTACTACAGATACTAGTAGTGTAACTGGTTACGATGGAATAAAAAAGCCCTGTAGAGATACAGGGCTTTTTTTATGCTGGAATTTAAATTTTTAATTGGTAACATATACAACGTTAGAAGAAGGATCGTATGTAGTTGAATAAGCTTTAAGCGGACAACTGGAAGGCCCTTTGCTGGGCGAACCGCTGGATAATAAGAATTGAGAACCACAAACCGGGCAAGTAGCATATAAGCTGCTGGCTGGCGATGCTGTAATAATAGCTTTAGCGTTCGATGCACCATCATATGGGCAGGTACAATCATACGCTAAAAATTGGTTTTGGGTATAATGATAAATCAATACTCCATCATTGTCATACCCTCCGCTAAAAGGCTCGCTATTACCCGGGGGTAAAAGTTGATTTGAACTCGGGCTATTTAGTGATACACTGAAATTAACACTTACATTGGGTATGCCATTGCAAGTAGTGTTTTTTTTACATCCGCTGTCAGATAGTAAAAAGACAAATGCCAAAACAGGTAAAATGTATTTATAGGTGCGTAACATACATAAAGGGTATTTTACAAAATTAACGTATTTTTGTGTCTTATAGTATATGATAAAAACAAGCAACAACAATAAGTTAGTAAAGCGCCTGCCCATGTTGCTGTTCTTTATTCTGTTTGCGGCATTGGCACACGCGCAAGACCCAAGTGCTACTTTCGACGATCCCAATATGCAAAAGCCTGACTCTAAATCGCAAAAGGCTTTGGCTAAAAAGAAAAAGCAACGCGAAAAAGAATCTGCCAAGGCCACTAAGGCATTATTAAAGCAGCATATGAAGGACCAAAGTCCTGCTACGCGCAAGCGCATGAAGCAAGACGCTAAGGAGGCTAAACGAAACAATGAGCATAAAAGAGAATTCTTTTTAAAGCGCTGGTTCCGTAAAAAGCATGAGTAATAGCACATTTCGTCTTATTTAATAACAATTCACCCTTCTTTTTTCACCATTCAATAAGCCACTTATGTAGCTTAATAAGTTGGTGCTATTTTATTGTTTACTAATGGTTCTATTTGTATCGTAAAATCAAATTATCATGAAAAACAAGATAAAATATGCATTTCGCACTGAAATGACTTGTTTTTTGCAAAAAGTAAGTGGGTGTTACCCGATGAACCCCGTTAATACTAAGTGTTTCGAGCATGTTTGGTATGTTTTCAAAAAAAAAAGAAGTTTTTGCAGTGTATGGAGTTATCTTTTTTTAAATTTGCCCGTTGCTTTTAACAAAAATTAACAAACACCTCCTCGGTATGCTCAAAAAGATACGTTTATCAGTTTTTGCCATATTCTGCACAGGCATGGCCTTTGCTCAATCTACAGGCAGTATAGTATTTAATGTTGTTGATGATCAAAGCAAGGCGGCATTGCCATTTGCCAGCGTTATTGTTACCAGAGGTGGGCAGCAAGTGGGCGGTGGCCAAACCGACCTTGACGGAAACGTTGAAATTAAGCCTCTCGATCCGGGCCAATATGATGTGAAGGCAGTATATGCCAGTTATCACGATTTTAATGAGTCTGGCGTTGTGGTTGTGCCAAATACTCCCGTACACGTTACCATTAAAATGACAAGTGCTTCAGTAAGCATGAAAGAAGTAGTTATTAAGTATAGCAAACCGGCTGTTGATCCTAGCGGCCACGTAAATAATACATTAGACCAGGCCGATCTTAAAGAAAACGCATTAAAGGGCGATCCAATGAACATGGTGGGTATGATGTCGGGTGTTACTCAAACAGATATCGGTCAACCTGTTAACATGGGCGGTTCACGTTCAGAAGAAAATCAAATGATCATTGACGGTATGAAAATATCGGGCGATCAAAGCCAGGGTGGTTTGCCGCAGGGTATGATTGCTGAAGTAAACACCTATATTGGTGGTGTGCCTGCTAAGTATGGCGACGTAACCGGTGGTGTTATTGAAATTAATACGCTGAATGCTTCTCCTAAATTCTTCGGTTCGGCTGAGGCAATTTCTTCAGAAGGTCTGGATGCTTTTGGCCATAACGACTTTAACTTTGTAATTGGCGGCCCAATTTGGACCAAGAAAGATTCTAACCATAAAAAGAGCCCTAATGCATTCCCTTCTGTTAACTTTATTTTAGGGGGCGAGGTAGTATATAATCAAACTGCTAACCCAAGTTTTGTTGGAGGTTACTATGTTAATTCTACTACTTTAAATGCTCTTAATGCAAATCCTTTAACTCCAAACCCATTAGGCGGTTTTAATGCATCTGCAAATTATATTGATAATAACGAAATATATCACACCAAAGGCTACCTGAATGATGCTGCTATGTCGGTTTCAGGAAACGGTAAGATAGATGTAAGAGTTAACAACATGGTTACAGTTACTCTTGGTGCTACATACCAATATGATCGTAACCACGATTTTTCGACGGTGAACGAATTATTTAACTACAATCAAAACCCAATTAGTACAACCAATGCATACCGCGCATTTATAAGGTTGAGGCAGCGTTTTGCTACAGCTCCGCCAAGTAAGGATGGTAAGCCTGCACTAATTCAAAATGCATACTATACCTTACAAGCAGAATATGGTAATACATACACCGTAACCGAAGATGCTAATTTTAAAAATAATTATTTTGACTATGGTTATGTTGGCCAGTTCAATATTTACAGGGCTCCTGTATTTGCATTTAATCCGAACGGATCTAAAGGACCGGGTTATTATCAATCAGGTACTGCAGACACTTTAATTACCTTTACGCCTGGTACCCCAAATCCAATTTTGGCTAACTATACAACTGATGTTTATAATGGCCTTGGGCAACGTAATATTAACAGCTTGCAATTAATAACCCAAAATAATGGTTTATTAAATGGCCCTATTCCAACTAATAATGATATCTATTCGCTATGGAATAACGTAGGTTCACCAACAAGTGGTTATTCACAGCAAAATAGTGATCACTTCAGGTTTACTGCCAATTTTTCAGCTACCATTAAAAACAATGATGTTCAGATAGGTTTTGAATATGAACAAAACATATTAAGTTACTGGAATCTGAACGCATCTTATTTATGGCTTCTAATGCGTAATAATGCTAACCTTCAAATATCTCAAATGGATGTTAATAATCCCTATTTGATACAAGCTAACCAATATAACGAATGGGGTTATCCACTGCTTTATAATGCTGCACAACAAAGCCAGTTCGATAAAAGTTTACGCCAGAAATTAGGAATGCCTGTTAATGGTACCAATTATATAAATACCGACCAATACGCGCCAAGCACCTACAGTCTTAGTATGTTTAGTGCGAGCGACCTGTTAAATGGTGGTAGCGCTTTAGTTGGTTATGCAGGCTATGGTTACAACGGAAGTAACCAGGGCAGTACACCTCCAACAATAAACGACTTCTTTAACCAGCGTGATGCTAACGGAAACCTTACTTATCCAATAGCTCCTTACCAGCCTATCTATATTGCAGGTTATATTCAAGATCACTTTGAGTTTAAGAGTTTACGTTTCGACGTAGGTGTGCGTGTAGATAGGTTTGATGCAAACCAACCGGTGTTAAAAGATCCTTACTTATTATACCCTGCTAAAACAGTTTCAGAAGTAAGGAATACTAACCTAGGTTCAAGCATACCTGGCAATGTAAGCGCTAACGACGTGGTATATGTGAACAATTCAAATGCTCCGAGCCAGATTGTGGGTTACCGTAACGGTAATACTTGGTATGATGCTAGCGGTAATATAGTATCGGATCCTACTGTATTGGCATCAGCTACTACTACAGGCGGCATTCAGCCATATTTAGAAAATCCAAGTCAATCAACTATCAGCTCTAACGCATTTACAACGTATACACCACAAGTAAATGTAATGCCTCGTATAGCTTTCTCTTTCCCAATTTCTGATATGGCTGGTTTCTTTGCTCACTATGATATTTTAACAGCACGCCCTCCGGGAGTTGGTTACAATATTTTTAATCCATTGGAATACCTATATATAGAAAATGCTAGTACTGGCCTTACTAATCCTGCCCTTAAGCCCGTTGAAACAACAGATTACGAATTAGGATTTACTCAGGCACTTAACGAAAGAAAGACAACTGCACTTACTCTATCAGCTTTTTACAGGGCTCCTAAGAATGAAATAGAAGCGTACAAATACCTTGACGCATATCCTATCAGTTACCAGACATACGCAAATATTGACTTTGGTACTATTAAGGGTTTAACACTGGCCTATACTCTCAGCCGTATAGGCGATTTTAAGATGAGAGCATCATATACTCTTCAATTTGCCACGGGTACCGGTTCTGGCCCTAACTCAGGTATTAACCTGGCCAACTCCGGCCAGCCTAACTTGCAAATACCAATGCCTTTAAGCTTTGATCAACGCCATACTTTACAAGTTAACGTAGACTATCACTTTGCATCGGGTGAAGGTATATATGATGGGCCGATTATTAAAAAACATGACGGTAGTAGTCTTGAAATACTTTCGAATGCAGGTATTAACATGAACTTTGTAGCAAGCTCAGGCACACCTTATACTGTACAAAGTAATGCAACCGAAGGTAATCCGAATACCCAAAACGTTGGTATTGGTATTGCACAACACTATGGATTAGTTGGTAGTGTAAAT
>Ga0206980_1006_pt2 | contig 25037 bp, 24 predicted proteins | sample Alteio_BWMinCont_20_FD_153494 | JGI IMG/M metagenome (GOLD analysis project Ga0206980, IMG submission 153494) | Enriched cells from forest soil in Barre Woods Harvard Forest LTER site, Petersham, Massachusetts, United States -... | ecosystem: Environmental > Terrestrial > Soil > Temperate forest >...
AGGCAAAGTATGTAAGGTATCTCCGGCTGGCTTAACTTATACTTGGGCTCCTCTTACCGGATTATCGGGCAATACCAATTCTGCTTCGGTTACTGTGTGTCCTACAAAAACAACTACATACACGGTTACAGCAACCAATAAAGCTGGCTGCTCTAAATCTGGAACAATTACTGTTGTGATTTACCCTGGCCCTACTTATACTTATCTTACCAAGCCTACTTGCGCAGGAACCTGTACCGGATCTGCTATTGTAAGTATTGGTGGTTACGGTGCACCATATACTTACAGCTGGTCTCCGGGCGGACAAACTGTTGCCAGTCCTACTAACTTATGTGCAGGTTACGATACACTAACCGTTGGTGATGCATATGGTTGTTCAATTAAAATTGAGCCGTTCATTAGAACTGCTCCTACTCCAACTGTTACTGCAACATCTGATACTATTTGTAAAGGTAACAGTGCGAATATTTGCGCAAAGGGTGCAACCACTTATGTGTGGAGCACCGGTGCAACTACTGCATGTACAACAGTAACTCCGCTTAGCACATCTACTTATAATGTTACGGGTACGCTGGGAACATGTACTGCAACTGCTACAAGCACAGTAACTGTAGCTCCTCTGCCAATTTTATGTATGCCCGATACTATTAAATTATGTCCGGGCTCTTGCACAACTTTAGATGTCGCAGGTAAAATATGTAAAGCCTCAACGGCAGGTGTAACCTATAGCTGGGCTCCTGCTGCCGGGTTATCTGCTACAAACTCATATTTCGTTACAGCCTGCCCTACTAAGACCACAACCTATACGGTTACTGCAACCAATAAAGCCGGTTGCTCTACAACAGGCACGGTTACTATAGTTATTTATCAAAGCCCTACCTATACCTATCAAACCAAACCTACCTGTGCAGGAACCTGTAATGGTTCTGCTATTGTAAACGTGGGTGGTTATGGTGCGCCTTTCACGTATAGTTGGTCACCTGGCGGACAAACCGTTGCGAATGCAACCAATTTATGCGCAGGGTATGATACACTTACCATTACTGATGTATATGGCTGTTCAATCAAAATAGAACCATATGTTAAAACCGCACCTTCACCAACACTTACAGTTACATCAGATACTATATGTGTGGGAGGCATAGCTAACATATGTGCAAATGGTGCAACCACTTATACATGGAACACGGGCCAGCACGCTGCGTGTATTCACGTAAGTGCATTTAATACTACTGTTTATAATGTTACCGGTACAGTTGGTACCTGTACAGCAACCGCTACAAGCACACTTACCGTAGAACCAATTCCAACCATTTGCTTACCGGATACCGTTAAACTTTGCCCTGGTACCTGCGCCAGCTTAAACGCAGCAAACGGGCCGTGCAAAGCACAGTCGGTTGGTTTAACCTATAGCTGGGCTCCGGCAACAGGCTTAAGTGGTAATACAAATTCATATTATGTAACTGCTTGTCCTACCCAAACAACCACCTACACGGTTACCGCTACAAATAAAGCGGGCTGTTCTAAAACAGGTACTGTTACGGTAATGTATTATCCTCGTCCTAATTATACTTTAAATGCTCACGCCAGCTGCGCAGGAGAATGTAATGGTGTTGCCGTGGCAACTGTAAACGGTTATGATGCACCATTTACGTATAGTTGGTCACCCGGTGGGCAAACCATTCTTAATGCAACCACATTATGTCCTGGCCAAGACACCTTGTCTATTATTGATAAGTATGGCTGTACACTTAAAGAAGGCCTCTTTGTTAAAACGGCTCCTTCACCTACGCTTACAGTTAATTCTGATACTATTTGTGCAGGCAACAGTGCAACCATTTGTGCAAGTGGCGGAACAAACTACATGTGGAGCATTGGTTCTACGGCACAATGCCTTACTGTAAGCCCAACAACAACAACTTCATACCCGGTAACCGCTACTGGTACATGTGGTACTGATAGTGCTGTGGCAACGGTATATGTAAGACCGGCACCACAAATTTGTTTACCAGATACTGTAATTATTTGTCCCGGTACTTGTGCATCTTTAAATGCCGCAAACGGACCATGCAAAGTACAATCGGTTGGCTTAGCCTATAGCTGGGCACCAGCCGCAGGCTTAACAGGTAATACTAATTCGTATTATGTAACGGCTTGCCCTAAGCAAACTACAACCTATACGGTTACAGCTACCAATGCTGCGGGTTGCTCTAAAATAGATTCAGTTACTGTAGTACCGGCCACACTTCCTATATATGACTACTCAATACATGGTACTTGTGCAGGAACGTGTAATGGTTCTTCCTTTATTGGTTTAAGTAATGCTAACTATACCTTTAGTTGGTCGCCGGGAGGACAAACCGGTAACCATCCAACCAATTTATGTGCCGGCAATGATACTGTAACTATTACCGATACACATGGTTGTACAATGGTACGTCCTATAACTATACCAACCATATCTTCACCTACACTTGCGGTAACATCTGATACTATTTGCCTGGGCAATAGTGCAACTATATGCGCAAATGGTGGAACAAACTACATGTGGAGCATTGGTTCTACGGCACAATGCCTTACCGTTAGCCCAACAACTACAACTTCATACCCGGTAACCGCTACAGGTGCATGTGGTACTGATAGTGCTGTGGCAGTGGTATATGTAAAACCGGCACCACAAATTTGTTTACCGGATACTGTGATTATTTGTCCCGGTACTTGTGCATCGTTAAATGCCGCAAACGGACCATGCAAAGTACAATCGGTTGGCTTAACTTATAGTTGGGCACCAGCCGCAGGCTTAACAGGTAATACCAATTCGTACTATGTAACAGCTTGCCCTAAGCAAACTACAACCTATACGGTTACAGCTACCAATGCCGCAGGTTGCTCTAAAATAGATTCAGTTACTGTGGTACCGGTAATACAACCTATATATGACTATTCAATACAAGGTGCTTGTGCAGGAACGTGTAATGGATCTGCATTTATAGGGTTAAGTCCGGTTAATTATACCTTTAGCTGGTCGCCGGGAGGACAAACAGGTAATCACCCTACCAACTTATGTGCCGGTAATGATACTGTAACTATTACAGATGCACATGGTTGCAAAATGGTACGTCCTATAACTATACTAACTATACCTTCACCTACACTCACTGTTACATCTGCTACAATTTGTGCAGGCAGTAGCGCTACTATATGTGCGGGCGGCGGAACAAACTATACATGGAATAATGGCTCTACAGCGCAGTGTCTTACCGTTAGCCCTGCTACCACTACTTCGTATACGGTTTCAACCAACAGTGGTAAGTGCGGCACTGATACAGCTGTATCGACTGTATACATAGCACCTGATCCATCTATATGCTTGCCTGATACTGTGGGCGTTTGTCCTGGTTCTTGTGCATCGTTAAATGCAGCGTGCAATGGACAAACAGCCGGCTTATCATATAGCTGGGCTCCAACTACAGGCTTAACAGGTAATACCAGCACAGCTTCTGTAACGGCATGCCCTGCTAAAACCACAACTTACACGGTTACTGCTACTAATGCCGCAGGCTGTTCTAAAAAAGATTCAGTTACGGTAGTAGTATATACACATCCTTTCATGGACTACTCGGTACAGGGCACCTGTGCAGGAGCTTGTAATGGAGCTGTTAATACTTTTATGAATCCGCTTATCTATACCTTTAGCTGGTCTCCCGGCGGCCAAACCGTTGCTAACCCAACAAACTTATGCGCAGGCCCTGATACATTAACAGCTATTGATACACATGGCTGTAAACGTGTACTCCCGGTTTATATTGAAACCATACCTTCACCTACAATAACTGCTACCTCTACAACTATTTGTGCGGGCACCAGTGCTACCATATGTGCAGGCGGCGGTACAAATTATACCTGGAGCAATGGCTCTACAGCACAATGCCTTACAGTTACTCCTACTGTCACTACCTCATATACGGTTACAACACAAAGTGGCAAATGTGGTATCGACCAGGCTGTTTCAACTGTAACGGTAAACAACTGCCCTTCTATTGCACCGGAAACAAAACCGGGTAACTTAATAGAAAGCATTGCTGCAGTATATCCGAACCCAGCAAGTACATCACTACATATTTCTGTAAACATGGGTTTGAATGAAACGGATAACCTATGTATATACAATAGTGTTGGCGAGGCAGTAAAATGCGAGACTTTAAAAGACAATCTTTCAACTATTTCAACTGCTGAATTAGCGGCGGGTATCTATTTCTACCGCATAACTGATAATGCAGGCAACCTCATTAAATCTGATAAGTTGATGATAGTACGATAAACCGGAATACATTCCCCTGGTCGAATAATGTCTTTTTGGAGCATTGATTCTCAGCGATATTCATTTATTTTGAATACCGAGGAGATATTTTGGGAACAACAATAAGGGTAATAACAACCTACTATAATAAAGTAGACTAATGGGGTTTAGTTTACACACAAAGAAAAAGCCCGCCGATTACTCGGTGGGCTTTTCTGTTTTCATGTGACAGGGAAATTACTTAGCAGCTTTCTTGTCAGCCTTCTTGCTATTGTCTTTCTTAGCAGGAGCTTCTTTCTTTTCAGATTTCTTGCTTGCTTTCTTTTCAGTAGCAGGTTGTTGTTTCTTTGACTTAGCAACAGGGCTTGCAAATGATACACCGGCAAACAGTACCAGCGAAGCTAGGATTACACTCAGTTTTTTCATGGCATTTATTGTTTTAATTGTTATTTACTTATTTACAATACAAAGGTATATTGGTAAGGTGAAGGTTACATGAAGAAAATTAAGAATGAAGAGTTAAGAATTAAAAGTGATGTGGCCTACATAAACTCCTTATAAGGTGTGCATTGCACATCTGGGAGTCATTTATTTTTTAGGGAAGGGGCGCGGCTTCGCCGTGCCCCTTCCCTTCTTCTCAGAAATGTCCCTTGTCATTTCGAACGTAACGAAGTGCAGTGAGAAATCCTATTCCAATTGATGGTTTATTTTTTTATTTAATTTTATAATCACTTAACTTATAGCTCGGCTCTCATTCTTAATTCGTAATTCTTAATTTTTAATTGTGTTTACCTATCGCCTACTCACCTCTACCGACCTTAACCAATACACCGCCCTTAGGCAACGCTGCTTAAAGGAATACCCCGACAATTTTGGTAATACCTATAAAGAAGAGGCCGAGAACAAATTCCCCAAACTGTTACCAGCCATTAAAGGAACTGATACTGATAGTTTTGCATATGGGGCATTTACCGAAAACAATAATTTAATTGGGCTCTGCGGTTTTATACGAGAACCGCGTATAAAGACCGCCCACCGTGGCGAAGTAGTGCAAATGTTTGTAGATACTGCTTATGCCGGTAAAGGCATTGGCAAGCAATTGTTAAAACATACTATAGATAAAGCCTTCGAGAATCCGGCTATTGAACAGATCATCCTTAGCCTGGTGTATGGCAATAAAGCTGCTGAGGGCTTATACAAAAGCCTTGGCTTTGTAGAATATGGTAAGCTCGATAATTTCTTTAAAACTGGTGATAAGTATACCTCGCAGTTGTTTATGGTGTTGAATAGAAGCTAACACTAGGTTAACTTGGTATTTGGCACAATATTTACATCTATGTGTCAGTTTCCTTTCATCGTTTCTATTCACCTCACGTGCCAGTGCGTTGCAGTCGTTAGCAATTAGTCGTAAGTCATAAGTAACGGCAGTTTGCGTTAGGGATTGCAGTGGAAAGCCCACAGCGCAGCGAGGACTTGTAGCGTAAAGCCCGACCCGAGGTACGAGGGTAACGCCCAAGGATTTATGGCTTATAAAAAGCCCGTAAGAAAACCCAAGGCACTAAAACCCAGACGATGCCCCGCCTCCACCAAAACTACCACCACCAAAATCAACATCGTTGACAGGCGGTGTAGGGCCTTGCTGTAATAACTCAGAGAAAGCAATATTACTTATGGCATCCATACGGGTAAGGCTTTCATCGGGTTCACTGGTAATACCGTTACGCGGAACCTTAAAGTATTTTATACTGAACCACGCAATAGCAACTAAAGCAACTCCCGCAAGTATAAGAGCTGTTTCGGGTGGCAACACATGGTGATAATACTTTATAGATAATATACCGGCTGCAATTAGTAATACCCCAAGGCGCAACAAAAGCCTGTTCTTATTCTTTAGTCCCGCATATATATAAGCTATGGGAACCGCAATAGTATACAAGTAGAAGAAAAATGCCAGATGAATATCTTCTCCCGATTGAACTTCCATATTAAGCAAAGCTTCGCTCAACATCCTTACTACCATATAATTACCGGCAAGGTAAAAGGTTAGCGCCGATGCCATTTCAATCATCCACAAGCAACGGGCATAATATTCTAAGGTTTTATTTTCTTTTTGTTTCTTCACCCAGAAATAGATTAGAACGGACAGCGCCATGCATTCGAACGGCAATATCATTTGCCCTACACTACCAAACTCTAAAACAAGCAATGCGTTCAGCCAGATGGTAAGTCCGTATACTACAAGGGTTAAAAACGCATCGGCAAACCGAATGGCTGCAAAACCAATAAGCGGTATTAGCAACATCAAATAAAACTCAGGTTTTATATAGTCGCCATCGCGCAACCTATCTAGCATAATAAAAATCGCTACCCCTATTGCAGTAATTGCGCTATAGAGCAATGCATCTACCACACCCGAACGGTATTGGTTCTTGTTCCTAACATAATGTTCGGCTATTATATAACATGCAATACCCAACAACAGGTTTTGTATACCGATACCTGCTTCGCGGGCAAAGCCTGTAAACAAAAACAATAGACCTGATGCGCTCGAAACAATTATAACACCAAAAATAAACAACCCAATGCGCGCACCTATACCATGCGGCTTATAACCCGATGGATATTTAGCTTCAATTGCATTGTACTCATCAACAGAAATACGTCCACACTTTACCCAGGCTTCTGCAGCTTTGCGTATCGATAAATTATCGAGCCATTGTTTGTTATAGATCAGCATTATTCTTTGGGTATACTCACCCCTGCACCCCTCTCTATTAAATAGAGAGGGGAAAGGAATCAGCAATGTTTTTTAATTTTTATTAATACATTGTTCATATTCTCAAGTTCTTCATTTTTTATTCGTAATACTTTCAAATCCCGGCCATGCATTACCGCTTCTCTATTAGTGTCATATTCTTTGGTATAGTCATGTATCTTTCCATCTAATTCAATAACAAGCCTCTTCTCAGCGCAATAAAAGTCAGCAATGAAAAGATAATCACGTTTCTTTAAGGAGAAGTAAAAGAGTGGATGTTGGCGAAGAGACTTTAATCCATCCAATTTCCTGTTCCTTAATTCTTTCCATAACCTATCTTCTGCTTCGGTGGAGTTTCTCCGTAAGCCACGGGCAATTTCAGTTATACTTCTATTCTTTATCTCACTCATGGTTTGGGGTATTGGCATCCCCCCTCTCTACTGGTAGAGGGGGGCCGGGGGTGAGTCTGATTTTTTTACTACAACTGATCAAATAGAATATTATACCTATTGACGAAGAAATGAAATAGAGAAAGGCCAGAGACAGGCCAGCATCACCTCCGTGGTTTGACATGAACAAGAAATTGATAACAAGGTACGACACACCTATATAACCGTACAAAATGGCAATGAGTAAAAAGTAAAACGACCTTTCAGAAAAAGCTTGCCATATAACCACGCCTACAAGCCCGAAAAAGATAAGCGGGAACAAAGCACCGCTGAACCTGAATAAGCCTGCCAGGCAAAACACAAACAGCATGTGCGATGCAAAGTTGATATAGGTATAGGTAAAATGCTTTTTAATGCTTCGCTTATTCAATGCCCACGATAAACCAATAAGTGCGAAGCCAAGCAACAAACCAGAATAGATGATTGCATCGCCGTTAAAATCGTTGCTTCTTAATAGTTCTATAGGGGTAATGGCAATACCCACATAAGTAGCTAAAGTTGTTATAGCCAAGGACAGTACCCCCAAATGATCGAAGTAATAGGCACAGGCAAAGAACAAGAGTGCTGAGGTAAGCGCTACCCAATCGTTGTGGTTGCCAAATACCGAATACTCGTATTGCAAATACCCCAGGAACGAAACAAAAGTGAGGCAACCGAACAGTAGAATATAATCGAACAGTATTCCGGGTGAAACAACTTTGTTATTAGAATAGCTATTGGCCTTGCGCATGCAATACACAAAACAAGCAGCAGAAACGGCCGCGATAAACAGTATTATGGCCATGTGGCCAATGGTATCTATATTTTTATAGACCAGCACCCCTATTCCGCTACTGAGCAAAAGCACACCGCAATAAAGCAGTGTCTTTAATTCAAAGTTGAGTGAGAACAAAGCAGACAAGCGACCAACCTCAATCCTCTCATACGATTCCTTGCTGATTGCATTATCGGCCAATAACTTAGATGCTATTTCTTTACTTTTCAAAGTGGTTTTAATGTATTGTAAATATAATCATTCCTTTAATCATGGCTTAAGCCTATAGTATCTTAATTTATTAACCCCAGACTTAAGTCTGGGGTTATACATTAACACAGAACTCGGGCTTTAGCCATGATAAGAGCACCTGTTATTCCTGAACTAAGTATATTTGTTTGAAGTAAACAAACACATGGCTTTTCAACGTCCTAAAAGAATTAACCCATTTGTAAGAGCCCTCATCGAGGTAGGCTCTATTGTTTTTCTTTTCTTCTCTAACCTTTTAATGGGCGAGTATAACCGCTCCGGGCAAGGGCGTATACATGGTTTAGTGTGGGCATTGCAAGATATATTTACCGTTACCAATATACTTATTGCCATTACCCTTGCTTTTATTGGCTATGCAATTTTTGAGCTTTTAAGGAGAAGGCTGTAAACAATTGTGAATGGTGAATGGTGAACGATGGTGAAGCCCTCACGAATTCCTTGAAAAAAAAAACGATAGATGAGTAATTGTGACTGACTGGGCTCACTTATCTTTTATTTCCAATGCTCCGTTTCCTTCAGCCTGTAAAGTAAAAGAAGTATCTTTTTAAGATCTTCGGGCTCATCGCCACATATAATAGTCACTTTCTTTGTCTTCCCTTTATTATAATTTATAGTTAAAGTACTTATACCACAATCAACACCATAACCATACCTGTTTTTATATTCAGGGAACTTATTATCATCCAGCATTTGCATCAGGCTATCGTACCGCTCTTGACTAATAGTTTGCTTTTTACCAAGTATGGGCTTGCAATAAGTGCTGTCGGCTTTATACTCTACGGTTCTGTTAGGGTATATAACAAACCCAAACTCACAGCCCTCCCAATCGCCGGGCGAGGTGTGGAATTCTATTTTTTTAATATTGTAATGTATGGCTTGCCCAAAACCATCAAGCGATAAACCAAAGAATAATATTAGGGTTATGAGAAGTCTCATTTTATTTCATTACCGTTTGCGTCGTAGTTCGTCCATTCTTGTACAGTATCATCTATGTAAACAATCTTGCCCTTCAACTTTCCGCTCTCGTAATAACTTTTACTTACCCCATTAAGCCGGCCATCTATATAGGTATCCAAAGCTTTCAGCTTACCATTCTCATAATAATCCTTATATATTCCATCTCGTCTACCCTCCTTATAAGTTATAATGGCATCTATTTTCCCACTTTTATAATACCATCTTCGCATCCCTACTTCAAGTCCATCCTTGTAAACCGTCAATACAAAAAACACTGAATTAGTAGTATCTGTTGTAAGGTCAATATCGGCACCATCTATATAATACTCGATCCACTTCCCTTCCTTCTTCCCATTCACCATTAAATTCTTCGCCTCAGCCTTATTCGTAAAGCCACTATCGGGGTATTGCTGCCCAAAAGCAGCAAGCGATATACAAAAGAAAATCACCAAGGTTAGGAGGAGTTTCATTTCAGTTATCAAATATATTTTCTTTGGTGGCAATTATTTTCGCTTTTAAGGTGGGTTCATCCATATAAAAACCGGGATACTCTCTTACATCATCAGGAAAAGAGGTGAACCTTGTAAGATATGCTCTTACTAATTCAAAGTAATTCTGATAGTTCCCCTCTATTCCATTATCAGGTTCTTCAAAATCGTAAATTTCACTGAAGGCCTCATCAAAGGCATTGCCGTCAAGCTTATTTGCAAGAAAGCTCTCAATAAAACCTAATAGGGTAGTTTGATAATCTTTCATATACTGAGTGGCTTATTGAAGACTTTATATCAAAGTAAATATACGAATTTCTTATGTCACGGCTAAAGAGATCTCTCACTCCGTTCGAGATGACAAGGGCCTTTGTATTTTTATAGGGGAAGGGAGGCGCGGGCTTCGCCCGTGCCTCCCTTCCCTCCCTGAATTATAATCAGGATGTCATTCCGAACGAAATGAAATGCAGTGAGGAATCTCTATTACTGAGTTAATAAAGTAAACCCTTTAACATTCCGTCTTCCTATAAAACAAATGCTCTGTGAAACTTAGTGTGTTCTATGTTGAAAATGAAATATTGAGATTGCCACATCCGCCAACCCGCGGATTCGCAATGACGGATATGCCGTCTTAGCGCCTTCGCGGTAAAACATAAGGATTAACATGGTTAACACATATCAGGGCACTAAAACACACAACACAATGATAATCAACATATTAAATAAACATACTACACAAAAAGTGTTAACTTGTGTTAACCCTGCAAAGCCCCTATCTGTTACTATGAATGCCTTTTCGTTAACCATTTACAATTCACCACTCACAATTAATTAACCCTATCTTTGCAACACCAAATTAAAAACCATTAATCATGAATCGTTTAATAACATTAGGAGTAGTAATAGTAGTAGTACTGCTTATAGTTTTCGGAATATTTATTGGCCCATACAATGGCATGGTAAGCCGCAGCCAGGCAACCAGTCAAATGTGGAGCAATGTGGAGACCCAGTACCAGCGCCGTACCGATTTGTACAGTACTGTAATGGCAACCATTAAAGGATCGGCAAAGTTTGAACAACAAACCCTTACCGATGTTATTGCCGCCCGTGCACAAGCCACCAGCGTAACCGTTGATGCAAGCAAACTTACACCGGAAAGCATTCAGAAATTCCAACAGGCACAAGATGCTTTTAAAAGCTCTTTCGGCCGTTTAATGGCTGTAGCTGAACAATACCCTGAACTGCAAACAACAGCAGCGTTCCGCGATTTTCAAACCCAGCAAGAAGGTACAGAGAACCGCATTACCAAGGCTCGCCAGGATTTTAACGATGCCGTTAACGATTACAATACCTACATACAAAGCTTCCCGCACAATTTAGTGGCAGGCATGTATGGTTACGCGCAAAAAGGTTATTTCCAGGCACAAGCCGGTACCGAAAACGTTCCTAAAGTAAGCTTCTAATAATGTTCCCTTTCCGCAAACGATTCTTTACCCGGGCCGAAGAAGCGCGCATTATTGGCGCTATTAAAGAAGCTGAACATACCACTTCGGGTGAGATACGCTTTTTTGTAGAATCGAAATGCGAAGGCGATTCATACGAACGTGGTGTAGAGGTGTTTCATCATCTGCAACTGCACGAAAAGAACCACCGCAACGGTGTACTCATATATATAGCTACTAAAGACCGCAAGTTTGCTATTGTTGGCGACGAGGGTATACATACCAAAGTAACCGACAACTTTTGGGAAAGTGTGCGCAGTACGATGATAGATATGTTTAAGGCAGGAAAAATAGTTGATGGTATTTGCGAGGCTATTAAACAGGTAGGCGAAAAGCTGAAAGAGTCCTTCCCCTTCGACCCGAATGATACTAAAGGATACGCTGACAAAATAAACCACGGCAAGTGAAAACATATATAAAAAGTTTATTGCTGTTTGTTTCGTTGCTGGTGTTTTCGGCAAGTTGTGTTTTTGCACAAGAGGGTAAGGACATTCAAGATAAAGATCTGCCTAAAGCCCCTAACCCACCTCGTTTGGTGAACGATTTTGCCAATGTACTTTCTGGCGGCGAAGCACAACAACTGGAAAGCAAACTGGTAGCTTATAACGATTCTACATCAACCCAGATAACTATTGTAATAATGCCGCAAGTTGATGATGACATTGCCAACTTTGCTGCAAGGCTGGGCGATGCCTGGGGCATTGGCCGTAAACATAAAGATAATGGCGTGCTTATTACCATTGATATGGGTGGGCACCACGTTAACATTGCAACCGGTAAAGGTGTTGAAGGAGCTATACCCGATGTTACCGCACGCAAAATAATTGACCAGTTCATTACTCCTAATTTTAAACAACAACAATATTATACCGGACTCGACCAGGCAACTACTGCGGTTATGCAAGCTTTAGCGGGGCAGTTTAAAGGCGATGGTGCGCCACAGGGTAAAGACAATAGCAATGCTTATTTCATATTAGCGCTTATAGTCATCATTATTATTTTCTCGGTATTACGGGGCAATAAAGGCGGCGGCAGCGGAGGCTCCTATGGCAGCAATGGCTTTTTATGGGGCCTTGGTGCCGGACTAATGAGCGGTGGCCGTGGCTTCGGTGGCGGAGGCGGTGGTGGCTTTGGTGGTGGTGGCGGCGGCTTCGGTGGTTTTGGAGGCGGTGGCTTTGGTGGCGGCGGTGCTAGCGGAAGCTGGTAATTACCAATTAAGAATTACGAATTAAAAATTAAAAATCGAAAGAGTAGATTGGATATTTAAACCAATGCTCTATAGTGAATCTGTCCTCTTTCTAAGCGTATAGCTATCCACAACAAATGTATTCAACAGCGACCTTTTTATTGAAATAGTAGCATCGTAGTCTTTTAAAGGCATTGCACATTTTAGTTCATCAGCATCCCGCTTAGTTACCTGAAACCCAACTACTCTACCCTCAAAATTAACATACACAACGGGAATTGAATTTCTCCCCCCCCACTTTTGTTAAAATCTACTACTCTGCATGTATACCATAAATGGCACAGGAATAAGAAGCAACAGCCTCTTGCTTTTCGCCTTCTTTCTAATTTCTTGGGATTCTTCTTTTTTATTCATTGAGTGGTATCAAAATGGTTATTCAGGATATAAAACATTCCAGGTATGGGTTATGAGTTCCTTCCGTTTATTTGTGAGAATTATTGAATCTTTCTTTAATTCATCCATTTCATTTCTATCATTCTTCGCCTTCATTTGAGAGTTAACTATAGCAACCAATGCACTATCATTTGCTTGAAGAGATTCGTTAAACTTACCTTCATGGTATAGGTACCAACTATAATAATACCAATCCCTTGATGATTCTGAACGATTGCTATTATTTAACAAGTAAAAAGCATAATGCACCTTACTGGATGGTATAACATGAAGAACTATCGAAAACAGAAATACTATCCACATTAGCAAAAAAGGGAATTTTACTTTATCCTTGTTTCTCGCCTGAAAAATAGTTACGGCTACTACAGCAACAACCGCCACATAAAACATCCAATGTAAAGGGTAGAAATTAATGCGTGCATCTAAATAAATGTATAGCATTAGCAATACAAACCCAATTATGTCTGGCATACGTTTACCGGTATCTTTTTGCTTTCTAATTACAGTTATTAAAAGATACACACACATAACAAGTATTGCCAACAGCATAAGGGCAGAGGCCCCTAAAACATGCGCAAACTTTAACATAATACCCAATAAAAAGATTGAGTAAGCTATAGTTTTGAATATTTTCATAAGCAAAAAGGTTAGTGGTTTATTACTCAAATATAACAATAATGTTTTGAGCAATTAACGTAAACCCAACCCTCAAATGGGTTGAATAACAACCCATATTAACATACCTTAACTTTGACTTCATCCGGTCTATTGAATTTTATAATAGATTTGCGTTGCAATGAAGAAGTTCCGTAACATATTCCGTTCGCTTTCTTTCCTGTTTTTATTCTTCGGGCTAAGCACGCCCTTAAGCAGCCATTCAGCTACATGGCATACCGAAACAACTTCTTTCTGTTCAGCATATCACTACATCTCTCAAAGCTTACCGACTAATACAGTTATACAAATACGCCACCGCAGCCCGCATGAGGTTGATGAAATAACCGTACCATCTCCTTACGAACAAGTATTATACACCCTTAAGCTCAATGAAATTGAAAAGGTCTACCTACCTAAATGGAAGACCTATTTCTTTGTACAGGATGATAAGCTGCCCACTGCCTTAGCTTATCCCCCAACCCACTCTTTACGCGCACCTCCTTTTAGCTGCTAAGTAGATAGAACGCTTTGTTCTTTTCTACTCATTGCTTACACCCTGGTGTAGGTCAAGTCAATTTGTATTTCAGCTAATACATAATAACAGAAAAGTTTCCGGTTCACAAAACACATTATAAATAAAAGCTGATATGTATCGTATCAAATTTCGAAAGAGAATAATAACAAGCATCCTGCTGAGTGTAGTTTGCTCGTGCTGCTTTGCTCAACCAGGCAATAAAATAGGTTTGAAGCAGGCCATAGATTCGGCTATTAAAAACTATCCGGCATTAAATGCAAAACAACTCGAATTACAAAGTGCAAATGCAGCTGTGCGCGATGCTAAAGATCAACGGTTACCATCACTGAATGTAAGCGACCAGGTTGACCTTGGCACGGCCAATAGCCTTAGTGGCTCTTATTTCCCTATGGGAATAGTACCATCAACATCAGGTGGCATAAGCCCCGGGAACAATTCAAATGCTTTTTCGGGCAATATTGGTGTGGCTTATATGGAGGATGAGCTGTATAATTTCGGGTTGAATAAAGCGCGCATAACAACGGCCCAATCTTTTGCGAACACCAGCAAGGCCGATTACGATGCTACTTCGTATACCGTGCAATATCAAATTGCACAACTCTTCTTCGATATACTGAAGTACAGGTTGCTGACAAATATTCAGCAAAAGAATATTGAACGCTACAGTGTTCTGTTCAACTATATAAAAGCCTATACCGGCAGTGGAATTAAAGCCGGGGTAGATTCTTCTGTAGCCAATGCCGAAGTTTCAAAAGCCAAAATCGATTACATACAAACGCAGGAGGTGTACAACAAGTTAAAAGCAGAGTTTGCTTATTACACCGGAATTAAGAACAAGAACTTTGAAATTGATACTGCTGCATATCATTTGCCCAATGCATTACTAAATCAATTACAATCAAATGTCTCTGCCGATTCGGTTAGTAGCGGCAATCCCATACTTCTGTTTTATAACAGCCAATGGAACTATGCCCTGGCGCAAGAAAAGCTAACCCGCAAAAGCTATTTGCCTAAACTTTACCTGGTAGGTAGCGCATGGATGCGCGGTTCAAGCATATCGCCAACAGATGGCTACCAAGACCTGTCGACTGGTTTAAATTACAGCCGTTATAACTACATGGGCGGTTTAGCCTTAACCTATAATATTGCCGATCTGGTTCATAGAAAGGATAAGGTTGCCACACAGGATTTCCACGCCGAGGCAGTGCACGAAGAAATGAATCAGCAAAAGCTGGTTTTAGAAAATCAATTACAACAGGCTGATATTTCAATTCAATCGGTGTTAGACAGGGAAAAAGAAATTCCTATTCAACTGCAGGCAGCACAAAACGCATTCTCACAAAAGTCGGCGCAATACAATGCAGGTATTGCCAATATTGCTGAGCTTACCGATGCATCGTACCTGCTTTACCGGGCTGAAACAGATGCCGTTGAAATTCAGTCGGACTTATTGAACACCTTGCTGCAGAAGGCTGCTGCCAACAATACATTAAACACATTTTTAAGTAATTTCTAAAAAATAATATTATGGTTGAATTCGCACTTAAACGGCCCATTACGGTAATAGTACTATTCCTGGGGATATTACTATTCTCTATCATGGCCATTTTTACAATTCCTGTCGATATATTTCCGAAACTAAACTCACCAACAATTTATGTTATTGAGCCTTACGGTGGGATGTCGCCACAGCAGATGGAAGGATTTTTTGCAACCCGTTTGCAAGATCAGTTTCTATACATCAACGGAATAAAGAACATTGAGAGTAAGAACATCCAGGGCCTTACCATGCTCAAGCTTACTTTTTACGAAAGCACCGATATGGCTGAAGCCTCGGCACAGGTAGCCTTGCAGGTAAGCCGTGCCATGAACTTCTTTCCACCGGGGGCGGTTCCTCCACAGGTTATTCGTTTTGATGCTTCCTCCTTGCCGGTTGGCGATCTGGTTTTCAGTAGTAAAACGCGTTCGTTGAAAGATGTGTATGATCTGGCCTTAACACGCATACGTCCTTTATTCGCATCAGTACCGGGCTTGTCGGCACCTCCGCCAATGGGTGCCAATGCACGTACCCTGGTTATGAATATTGATCCGGAAAAACTCCGTAGTTATAATATAACACCCGATGAAGTGGTGCAGGCAGTTGTTAAGAACAATGTAATTACGCCTTCGGGTAATGTGCGCATTGGCAACACCATGTACATTGTTACCAATAACTCACTGGAAGATAATGTAAAGGAGTTTGAAGGAATACCACTGGTTACCAACGGCGCCTCTACAGTCTTCCTGAGTGATGTGGCAACCATATCTGATGCTGCCGACGTTACCGTTGGTTATGCATTGGTTAACGGAAAGCGCTCCGTTTACATTCCTGTAGTAAAAACAGCAGATGCATCTACCATGGATGTTGTAAATGGTTTAAAAAGCAAATTGCCGGAAATGAAGGATCTTTTGCCGGGTGATGTAAACGTTTCTTATGAATTCGACCAATCGGTATTTGTAATAAATGCAGTAAAAAGTGTAATAACCGAGGGCGCTTTAGGGGCCATACTTACAGGGCTTATGGTTCTTTTATTTTTGGGAGACTGGCGCAGTAGTTTGATCGTTATCATTACTATCCCCGTTTCAGTTATCAGTGCGGTTATGTTTTTAAAACTAACAGGGCAAACCATCAACCTGATGACATTAAGCGGATTGTCATTATCCATAGGAATTTTGGTTGACCAGGCCACGGTAACTATTGAAAACATTCACCAGCATTTAGAAATGGGCAAAAGCAAAAAGCTTGCCATTTTTGATGCCTGCAGAGAGATATCGTTTCCATTATTGCTTATCCTGCTTTGTATCCTTGCCGTATTTGCTCCTTCGTTTGTAATGAATGGTGTACCTAAAGCTATGTTCCTGCCGCTTTCTTTATCCATTGGCTTTGCTATGATCATTTCATTTTTCGCGGCACAAATGCTGGTTCCTGTTATGTCTAATTGGATCTTAAAGAGCCATACGAATGTAAACGAAGCGGTATATACACATGCAGGCCTAGCTCTGGATGAAGAGGAGTTAACCGAAATAAAAAAACATATGGATGAAGAAACATCTCATCCGGAGAAAAACGACCTGTTTCAGAAAATAAAAATGGCCTTTTTAAGACGCTTAGAAAAATTAATGCCTAACAAAAAACTATGGGTAATAGTTTACCTGGCAGGTGCACTGCTTGCCGTTGCATTTTGCTTTAGCTTTATTGGTAAAGATATGTTACCCAAAGTCAATTCGGGACAGTTTCAATTGCGGGTAAAAGAACCTGACGGAACACGCCTGGAACGGACAGAAGAAGCAGTGCATAAAGTATTAGCTATTATTGACTCAGCCACCGGAAACCATGTATCTATAAGTTCTGCCTATGTGGGTTTAATACCCAGCAGTTTTGGCACGAGCAATTTATATGTGTTTAACAGCGGTACACAGGAAGCCGTTATACAGGTTGGTTTGGATGAAGACTATAAAGTTAACCTTGATGACCTGAAGGAAAAACTGAGGGCCAACATTAATAGATTGTTACCTGAAGCCCGGATAAGTTTTGAGCCTATTGAGCTTACAGAAAAGATCATGAGCCAGGGTGCCTCTACCCCTATTGAAATAAGGGTGGCCGGTAAAAACATGGATGACATTTCAAACTATGCAGGCAAGCTAAAGCAGAAATTAAGTGCTATTCCATTTCTGCGCGATGTTCAGATTCAGCAACCTTTGAAGTTTCCTGTTATACGTATTCACTTCGATAGGTTCAAGATAGCCCAAATGGGTTTGAGCCTGCCTGAAGTGGCACAATCGGTTACCGATGCTACCTCGTCGAGCCGCTTTACATACAAAAACCTGTGGCTCGATCAAAACAACTCATACACCTACCAAACACAAATAGAAGTGCCGGAATATATGATGAACGATATGAGCCAGGTACAATCTATTCCGCTTATAAAGGGAATGAACCGCCCTTTCCTGGGTGATGTTGCTACCTTTTCTGTCGATTCTGTTCCGGGAGAATATGATCGTTCCGGCCCAAGGAGATTTGTAACAGTAAGCGCCAACATAAATAAAAAAGACTTAGGCACTGCAACCGATGCGGTTCAAAAGTCGATAGCTGAAATTGGTGAGCTACCTAAAGGTCTGCAAATGCAAGTAAAAGGAATGTCCAGCTTATTGATAGAAACCTTTTCGAGTTTGCAAAGTGGTTTACTGGTGGCACTGGTTGTTATTTTATTATTGCTGGCAGCCAATTACCAGTCTTTTAAGCTTTCGCTCATTGTGCTATCCACTACGCCAGCCGTTTTGCTCGGTGCATTGTTGTTTCTGCTGGCAACGGGCTCTACATTAAACCTGCAATCGTACATGGGTATTATTATGGCCATTGGGGTTTCTGTAGCCAATTCCATACTAATAGTTACCAATGCAGAAAACCTGCGCCCTAAATACAAAAGCGCTATTGAAGCAGCCAAAGTAAGCGCATCTGTCCGCTTACGCCCTATATTAATGACGAGCCTTGCCATGATAGCAGGTATGATACCTATGGCAGCCGGTTTTGGCGAAGCAGGTGATCAAACCGCTCCACTAGGCAGAGCCGTTATAGGCGGATTAGCAGCATCTACCCTGGCCGCTTTATTTATAGTGCCGCTTGTATATTCCGTTACGATGCAGAAAGCCTCTTTCGATGATTCTTCTTTATTACCTGAAAACAATAATTCAAAACCTCTTTAATCATGAAAAACATTTTTAATATATCTGCAACGATCATTATATGTTCGTTGTTATTTACAGCTTGTTCCAGAAAGGAGAACAACACATCTGAGAAAAAAGCGGAAGCAGTTAGTTACCCTTTATGCGCCGTAAAAACGCAGGCCATTGCAACAACTCTGCGTTTACCTGCGCAGCTTAACCCGTTTTACGAGGTAAGTATTTACCCACGTGTTACAGGGTACATCAAAACCCTGCCGGTTGATATTGGAAGTGTGGTAAAAGAAGGGCAACTGTTAATGCAAATGGAAGCGCCCGACGTAGAACAAAACAGTGTGGCGGCACAGGAACGTTACATAAAGGTACAGGCAACCTACCGCGCCAGTAAAGATAATTATACCCGATTGATGAATGCAGCTAAAACAGCAGGTGCGGTTTCTCCGAATGATCTGCAAATGGCACAGTCGCAAATGCAATCGGACAGTGCGCTAAGCAATAGCGAAAAAGCAAACTGGATGGCCATGGAATCGATGAAGGATTACTTAACTGTAAGAGCCCCTTTCGATGGAACTATTACGCAACGGAATGTTCACCCCGGTGCATTGGTTACCACAGGCAATAAAACAGACATGTCGCCTTTGTTAGAATTGCAACAGATATCGAAGCTGCGCCTACAGGTAAAAGTGCCTGAAACGTATGCAACACAATTGGAAGATAACCAGAACATTTCGTTTGTAGTGGATGCGCTTCCGGGAAAAACATTTACCGGAACCATTAGCCGCCAGGCGAATTCACTGGATGATAAATACCGCAGCGAAACATTTGAAATAGATATAACCAATACCGACCACTTACTTATGCCGGGTATGTATGCAGAAGTTTTGCTCCCCTTAAAAGGCCACCCGAATGCCTGTGTTGTTCCTCAAACAGCCGTAGTAGTTTCTACCGAAAAAAAATACGTAATAAAAGTGCAGGACAATAAGACCGCATTGGTAGATGTTACCACCGGCAATGAAGACAATGGGATAGTAGAAATATTCGGAGATATAAAAGCAGGAGATATGGTTATTGAAAAAGCTAATGATGAAATTAAAGCGAATCAAATTATTAAGTAATAATAAGGAGCGGTGTTACACCATGACTACATACCTCATATACTGTTAGTTACGAACACAAGTCCGCTAAAGCCAGTAAAGACGCCATTTTCGCCCTTATTTTCTGTCGATAAAAAAGGTTGGTAAGACGATACTTTTATGGCGTCTGCATAATATTTTATCACATGGGTATTAAGTGACCGTAAATTGCGGAAAATTTAATCCCTTGTTTATGAAAAACAATCCGGCCAAGCAAACAGAAGAACTCAAAAAAAACGTTGATAAGGTTTCACATTCATCGAAGGAAACTATTAAAACGTTAATAGATTCAAATACAAAGCAATTCGGCTTAATTTTAGATGCGAACAAAAAAACATTCGAATCTATCAGCAAACTTTTAAAAGAAAAGTCAGTTGATCCTGCTTTAACAAATGCAATTACCAGCACATTCAGCAAAAGCATCAAACTTTCTGAAGAGACCATAGACTCTGTTATTGATTCACACAGCAAACGCATAGCGCAATCCATCAATTTTGTATCGCGCTTTACAGAAATTTTAAAGAGTGATGATATAACCTCGAAAGAAGGTGTGAGCAAACTGCTTGAACTGGCAAAAGATAACCTGGAGACCTCAACGGCTCTTACCATGGAGAATATTGAGAAAATGGTACAAGCCTATTCAGAACATCTTAACCTTGCACTGGCTTTTAACCGAAAATTTGCCGAGAACATACAAACGTATGTAAACTCGTTGGTACAAAACCAAAAGAGGAGCAATGATATGTTCCCTTACGGCGATGTTGCATTCGATTGGTGGAAGAAAGCTGAAGAGAAAGAAAAGCACAAAGCGTAGTATTTATAGTTTCAAAATAAATGATCCCTGTAGCGCAAATGTTACAGGGATTTTTTATTGCCATCTTCTGTTCAAAGGCTTTATTGCAATCTACAGATTCGTTTTTTCAACTTACATCTAATAAAATAACAAAACCTTTAAGGCAGAATTAATTTTGAATTATGAAAACAACCAAGAACATAGAACCTGTAAACAAAAAGCGTTTGTTAATGCATTAACTGGCTATAATATTTTCATTTACACCAAATATGTAGTGTGGTTGATAGGTGAAGTTGGTTTGTTTTGGTGTAAGAGCTCCGGGGCCGGAATATCCCCGGGGCTTTTTTCTTACCATATTATAATTTTAAGCTATGAAGTATTTTGTATTATTGATTCGTCTATTATAACAACGAACCATAACAACCATATTATTTATGAAATATCATTTATTAGGAAAGACTGGCTTACGCGTATCAGAGCTATGCCTGGGCACAATGACCTTTGGAAGCAAAGGAATGTTTGCCGCATTGGGTGGTGTAGAACAAAACATTGCAGATTCTCTGGTAGCCCGATCGGTAGAAAGTGGCATTAACTTTATTGATACCGCTAATGTGTATTCAGAAGGCATATCGGAAGAAATGACCGGCAAAGCGGTGAGAAACCTTAACCTGAAACGCGACGACCTGGTAATTGCAACCAAGGTGCGTGGCAAAATGGGCGATGGCCCTAACGGAAGTGGCCTTACCCGCAAACATATATTACAACAAGTTGAGGCCAGCTTAAAGCGCCTTAATATGGATTATATTGACCTGTACCAGATACATGGCTATGATGAACTTACCCCCATTGAAGAAACTATAGATGTGTTAGATGGATTGGTTAAGAGTGGCAAGGTGCGTTACATTGGTTGCAGCAACCTGGCAGCGTGGCATATTATGAAAGCTTCCTCTTATTCTCATTATACGCATAAAGCAAGGTTCGAATCGTTACAGGCATATTATACTATTGCCGGCCGCGATTTAGAAAGGGAACTTGCACCTGTGCTGAGAGACCAACAGATGGGCCTTATGGTATGGAGCCCGCTGGCGGGTGGCTTACTAAGCGGCAAATACAACCGTAAAATGGAAGCTGCAGAAGGATCGAGGCGCATTAAGTTCGATTTCCCTCCGGTAAATCAGGAACGTGCTTTTGATATTATTGATGTGCTCGAACCCATGGCTAAGGAAAAGAAAGTATCGGTAGCACAACTGGCACTGGCATGGTTATTGCACCAAAAGGTAGTAACTACAGTTATTATCGGCGCTAAAAAACTCGATCAGTTGAACGACAACCTGAAAGCTACCGAAGTAACTTTTAGTCCGGAAGAATTAACGAAACTGGATGCTGTAAGTAAACTACCGGCCGAATACCCACACTGGATGTTAGAACGCCAGGGCGGTGACAGAAGGAAAAAGTAATTTCAATTAAAAATTACGAATTAAGAATTAAAGTCAGTTTCATTTGCCGCGATAATATTCGTAAGATTTCTCACTCCACTTCACTCCACTTCGCTTCGCTCGAAATGACAGAGGATCACATTTTAAAGAGAGGAGGGTGGCGCGGCTTCGTCGCGCCACCCTCCTCTCTTCTTATATAACAAGCTCACCTGTCATTCCGAACGCAGTGAGAAATCTCACTCAACTATAAAATACTACTTCTCTATTACAGCGTTTTCCGCAACAGGTTCTATCGTTTCCTGTTTCTTCTTAAATATTTCTTTACGCATAATATATAAGAAGACACCGAAAATGATCAGTGCCGCAATACCCTGTAGCATAACCGTATCGGGTGCGCCTATCTTTTTCGATAATGCACCAACTACCAAAGCGCCTAATGGCTGCATACCAAAAAAGGCCATAGCAAAGTAGCTGATTACCCTGCCACGCATAGCAGGCGATGCGGTAGTTTGCAATATGGTATTACTTACAGTTACCTGGGCCATCATACCAAAGCCAACTATAACCGTAAACGCACATGCCAAAGGAAAGTTTGATATATGCGAAAAACCAATGAGCCCAACACCGAAAATAAATGTTGCCCAAAATAATATAGCACGCATATTAGCACCAGGTTTTAATGAAGCCAGGAAAATGGTTCCACAAATAGCACCTACCCCAACAAAACTATTCAAGTAGCCATAAACGGAAGCATCGCCGGTAAATATTTCTTTTGCAAACACGGGCAGTAATGCATTGTATGGCAACACAAAAAAACTAACTAAGCCCAGGAATAAAATTATTAAACCAATAGCCGGGTTCGCCTGCAGGTATCGAAATCCTTCTACCAACTCCTCTCCTATCTTTTTGGTATGCTTTGGTGGATTAGGCAAGTTTAGCTTCATAAACAACAAAGACACTATCACGGCTACAAAGCTCAGCGCATTTAATGCAAAGCATATACCCGCCCCATATTTAGCTAACACCATACCCGAAAAAGCAGGGCCCAATATTTTTGCAAGGTTAACCATAGATGAATTAAGTGCAATAGCATTGGGTAGGTCTTCTTTTTTATCGACCATATTATAAACTAAGCCCTGGCGCGCAGGCACATCAAAGGCATTAATAACACCTAGCAATACACTTAGTCCGAATATTTCCCACACCGTATATTTGGTGAACAAAACCAATATAGCAATCAATGCTGCTTGAATTAGTGAGGCCACTTGGGTGACCAACAAGACTTTATATCGGTTATATCTGTCAGATACCACTCCACCCCACAACGAAAGCAAAAAGCTTGGGAACTGCGTACAAAAAACAGTTAGCCCTAGCATGAACGCTGAATGCGTCATGATATAGACAACCCAATACACAGCAGTACGTTGCATCCAAGTACCTATTAGCGAAACAGACTGGCCAAAGAAGTACAACCTGTAATTACGGCTGCTGAATGCCCTGAACGTACTTATGTTTTTAATTGAAGCCATAACCTAAACCTATTACACTCTCATTTACATTTTCTCTTTCTTCGCGAAATTGGTTGCTGCCATAACAGCCATTAAAGCAAAACCAATAAAGAAGATAATAACTGCAACATTATCCTGGCACGACATTTTACCAACCTTGTATAGTAAGCCGCCTATAACCAGGTTAAGCAAGGCCCATAATACATTTACCAAAGGAGATGAAGGCCCTTTGCCCGGTGGTTTAGCAAATGGTGTCGGGAAGTTATCGCCACAAACACCTTTAACAAAATGCGGCACAAAGTTCGAAATGAACGCGCCCGACCAAAATATACTTACATAATGATACCATTCCATATTATTTAGTTTTAGTTAGTTTCTACCAGTTTATTTAACAAAGGCAATGCTTTTTCTATCAGTTCTTTTTCTTTATCAGTAAGTGATTTTTCAATAGCACCTTTCAGCCACTCATCTTTATCATACCTGACTTTTTCTACCAGCTTGCGGCCGGAAGGAGTAAGTGCTACAAACACCTTTCGCTTATCATCTTTAGATGGAGTGCGCTTTATGATCCCTTGCTCTTCCATCTTCTTTAATATCTGCGACATCGATTGTGTTTTAACCCTTGTTAGTGAAGCTAACTCAGTTGGTAGTAATGAAGGCGCACGAAATAGATGCCCAATGGTTTCAATTTCAGTCATAGAATATATGCTAACCGAACCGGCTTGCTTGCGCAACCTCTTATGCAGGGCCGATATGGTATTACGCAGTGATGATGAAAGCTCTGTGGTATTCATGTGAAAGATATTATTGTTTACTCCATTCTTCTACGGTAAGCACATCCGCCTGGCGTGGAAATACTTTTGTAGTAAGTACATTATGAATTTCTGCATCGCCGTCGGCACAACAATCAGCTAATACAGTAAGGCGGTAATCTTTATCGGATGCTTCACGAAGCGTAGACAATACCACACCGCCTGTAGCAATACCGGTTAACACCATGTGCTGTATGCCTTGCGAACGGAGTACTACTTCAAGGTCGCTCCCTGCAAAAGCGCTTACGCGGCGCTTAGTAACAATAACATCTCCAGCCTGCGGAGCAACGCGAGAGTCTACTTTCATAAAGTCATCCATGTTAACCTTGG
>Ga0206980_1037_pt1 | contig 25006 bp, 18 predicted proteins | sample Alteio_BWMinCont_20_FD_153494 | JGI IMG/M metagenome (GOLD analysis project Ga0206980, IMG submission 153494) | Enriched cells from forest soil in Barre Woods Harvard Forest LTER site, Petersham, Massachusetts, United States -... | ecosystem: Environmental > Terrestrial > Soil > Temperate forest >...
AAAGTCTCCTTCATTCAGAAAGAATTCTCCTACAGCACCTGAGATAAAAATAACCGATCCACGTGATTTTGAGAAAGAAAAGTCAAATTTTAAAGCAGCTGTTAAAAAGCTTGTAGATAACGGAGAAAGCATTGCAAAAGCACCACAACATCCATTTTTCGGTAAAATGAGTCCCCAAGAATGGGGCCGTATAAATTACCTTCATGCCGATCATCATTTAAGTCAATTCGGAGCCTGATCATTAAAACAAGAACATGCGTAAATATTTCATACTACTATTATTATCATTTTGTGTAACGGCAACTTTTGCGCAGTATACAGTAAGTACACTGGCTGGCGATACAGCAGGATATTTAGATGGATCTAACAGTTCTGCCTTATTCAATGCCCCTGCGGGTATAGCGGTAGATACAAGTGGCACCCTGGTATATGTAGCCGATGCTTACAACAACCGTATACGTTTAATTACGGGCGGTGTTACCGCCACATTAGCAGGCGATACTATTGGTTTTAGAGATGGAGTTGGCACAGTAGCATTATTTAATAATCCTTTAGGTATTTGCACAGATAAAGCCGGTAACATTTACGTTGCTGATACATACAATAACGCTATTCGTAAAATAACCCCTGGTGGAACAGTTACTACCATTGGCGGCAAGGGACTAGATTCAGCAGGTTACAGAAACGGCGCTGATTCAATTGCATTATTCAATCAACCGGTTGGTGTAGCTATAGATACAGCTAACAATATATTTGTTGCGGAGTATGGCAATAATGTAATACGTAAAATATCAGCTGCGGGAATGGTAAGCACCTTTGCAGGTAACGACACTGTTGGCTACCGTAACGGAAAAGATAGTACAGCAGAGTTTACAGGATTAGCAGGTATTGCAGTTGATGATTCCGGCTATGTATATGTAACCGAGTTCTTCAATAATTCGGTAAGGAAGATACGCAACAGATACGTATACAATATTGGTGGCTTTGATACTGTAGGTATGGATACAACCATTGTTACAACCTTCCCGGGTTATAACGATACTATTGTAAGCGCCGATACATCTTACTTCAACAGCCCTACCGGACTGTTGGTTGACAGATCAGGGAATGTATTTGTATGCGATGAATATAACAATGTAATACGCGAAATAAGCAATGGCAAAGTATCGACTTTTGCAGGCAACACCACTCCGGGCTTAGTTAACGGTTCACCTGACTCTTCAGAGTTTTATCAACCCATTGGTATTGCAGAAGATAAGAATGGTAATTTTTACATTGGCGATAATGGTAATAATGCAATACGCACTATTTCTTTACCTCCGCTCGGTATTAAGTCAATTATTGCTGAAAAAATTAAAATGCTGGTGTATCCTGTTCCTTGTAACGACAAAACATTTATTGCTAATGCGCCTTCAGGCACTGCAGAGCTTACTGACCTTACCGGGAGAGTGATATGGAGTGAAGCGCATTTTAAAGCGCCATATTCTTTAAGCACGGGCGATATTCCTGCCGGAGTTTATTTCATCCGCGTTAGCAACGCTACCGGAAGTGCTGTGAATAAGATTGTAGTACAGCACTAAAAGTTCTACTCTACTACAATATTTCTTAAAGAATAGATTCCTGTAATTTATTCTCTTCTATAATGAATGTGTGAGCGCTTGGGGTTGTTTAAAACCTTTTCACTTTTAAAATAAATAAACAAAAGTGCCGGCGTAACTTTGTGTTATAAGATGCATTACCCCAAGCAAGGTTTAAAGATTCTTAAAAGTTCGAATGTGATGAGTAGGAATGAGCTTTCAAAATTTAAATAATCGAATAAATGCTAAAAGTGGACATCAATTAGGGGTTTACAAAATGGCAAAAATTTTGGAGCATATTAATTATGAAAATCAGAAGCTTAGGGTATTTATAGGTGTTAAAAGTGTAAACCCCTATTTTTACTGAAATGCGACACAAATTATTGATCAGTGTGCAAAAGTGTCGCATTTTGTAAATGGTAATTATCCTAAAGCGAGGGGCAAAATTAGTTCCATTCATGTCTAACTATACTCTACCTTTGAACTACATATTTCAACCGTGAACGTAGATATAAATACTATTAAAGACTGGATACCTGCACTTATCATATTTGCAGGTGTAATAATGTCGGGTATTGTTATACAGCGCCTCATTATTGTTTCCATACACAAGCAATCGACCAAGCATAACTGGAAAGCGGGGCCGGCCATTATACGTTCTTTAAAAGGTATGATAGTCCTTATATCGGTGCTAGTAGGCACATACCTTGGCCTTAGTGATTCGCCTTTATCACCGGCCACGTTACACATAATACAAAAATTGCACAATGCACTTGTGATCTTCATAATCACATTTGTTACGGCACGCTTACTTACAGGATTATTGCGTGCATATATGCATCGCGGGGAAGACACCCGAAGTTCTATTTCATTATTTAATACCATTATTTACATATTGGTGTATTGCCTGGGCGGCTTGGTAATATTACAAGCAGTGGGTATATCTATTACACCTATAATTACAGCGTTAGGTATTGGTGGTTTGGCAGTAGCATTAGCATTACAAGACACTCTATCAAATCTTTTTGCCGGCATACAAATTACACTAACACGCAACACCAAGCCGGGAGATTATGTTTCTTTAAGCACAGGTGAAGAGGGAACGGTACGTGATATTACATGGAGAAATACCATGCTGCTTACCCAATCGAACAACATTATTATAATACCAAACTCTAAACTTGCTTCTACCATAGTCACCAACTATTCTCTACCTGAAGATAGCTTATCGGTTTCTTTAACGTTTGGCATAAGTTATGATAGTGACCTTGAGAAAGTAGAAAAAATAACCCTTGAAGCAACTACGGCATTATTAAAGGAGTTTGGCATTACCAATGGAGATCCTACTTTCCGTTACAAAGAATTTTCCGTTAACGCAATTACCTGCAATATTTCTTTCACAGTTCAGCAATTAATGCGCCAGTATGTTATACGCCATACACTTATAAAACGCCTTTATAAACGCTTTAAAGAAGAAGGAATTGTTATACCCTTCCCACCTGTTAATACAGTTTATTTAAAAAAGGATTAGTAATTACCTTGCATAGGCGATAAAGACCAGCGCCGTGCAGGTTATACCAATAATATTGCCCAGGTAAATATCAAATGCAGTATGTGCCTGAAGTTTATACCGTGCATAATCAATTACAGAAACCAATACAATAGCACACGCAATTACAGGATATATCGGTATACGAGTGTAGTACATTAAACCTATAGCAGTGCCCAATACGCCCCCTATTCCAACAGCATGCAGACTTACCCTGGTAAACATACTCGCAATAAGTGTTACTATCATAGCAATATTAATGCCCATCATAAAGCAACTTAACGACCTGCCTACCATTGGCACATTATGAACGGCGTAATAACCCAGTATAAAACATAATTCAGTAAACGCTATTAATTGTTTCCTGTCATTCGGGGTTGGGTTAGTCAAACTACTTATACGTTCCATCTTAAGCAATATCCAGCTAAAGAAAATAGGAAGTAAGCCGGTACAAATAAAAATAGATGTCAATAAAATGAACCAGGGCAATGGACCATCAAGCGATTGATATACGAACGGATCGAAAACCATAACTATCAGTATTCCCAGCGTAGGCATAAGAACCGGATGAAACAAATAAGAAATCGTTTTCCACATAAAATTAAATATCGCGCATATATTTTTTAATCCATTTCATAACAAAGTAAACAACACCAATACATGTAACAATACAAAAAGGCACAACAGAAAAGGTTATCAGGCTCCAGCCACTGATCTGCCTGTTCATTTTAAATACCATTAGCACACTTGGGCTAAGCATAACAATTGCAAGTATGTATAAGAAACTCTTATTGACTACTTTATCTGATGTTGCAATCATCAGTATCATCATAGCCACTAAAGGAACCAAGCCATTCATCAGTGGTTCTTTAGAATGATCGTGCATTAGGTTGGTAAGCTCAGTAATTACATTAACCACCATGGGTAAAGCATAGTTATCGCCCGGAAAGAAAATAACAATAAGGTAAAAAATAATGGTAGTGATAATAATAGTTTGCGATCTGCTGGGGTTTTTCATAGTACTACACTTGCTTTCGCATTCTGGCTATTGGCATATCAAGCTGTTCGCGGTATTTCGCAACCGTCCGGCGCGCCAATTTATAGCCTTTTCCCTCCAGCAATGTTACCAGTGCTTCATCATTTAGCGGATTTTTCTTGTCTTCGTTATCAATTAACTCCTTCAACAGATGCTTTACTTCTTTTACTGATACTTCTTCCCCGCTCTCTTTCTGAAAAGCTTCTGAGAACAAGTTCTTAAGCAATATAGTACCAAATGCCGTTTGTGCATATTTACTATTTACCACACGAGATATGGTTGAAATATCAAGGCCCGTAATTTTTGCAATGTCCTTAAGCAACATTGGCTTTAGTTTATTTTCATCACCATCTGCGAAATATTCTTTTTGATAATTCATAATGGAACTCATTACTGTTATCAAGGTTTCTTCGCGCTGCTTTAAGGCTCCAATAAAATCGCGGGCTGCGTCCATACGCTGGCGTGCGAATGTCGCCGCTTCACGCTGCATTTTATCTTTCCCCGGCTTCCTGGTTACCATTTCTTCGTATACGGGGCTAAGTCTCAACTTCGATGCATTTTTATTATTCAGCATCATATCCAGCTTACCATTCCAGTTATTAATAATAAAGTCCGGTATTATCTGGTTCACGTTAGCATTACCATCTGAATATGTTAAACCGGGCTTAGGGTCAAGCTTCACAATCTCTGCAATAGCCTCTTTTAGCTCGTCATCATTTATATGGATTGCGTCCTTTAATTTTTCATAATTTTTCTTTGAGAACTCATCAAATGCCTTTTCTAATATCTCCTCTGCAATTCGTACAGATCGGTTTGTCTGTTTCTTTCTTTTTAACTGAAGCAGCAAGCATTCCTGCAAATTTCTTGCGCCCACACCTGCCGGGTCTAGTTGTTGTATAGCCTCTAATATGGGACTAAGTTCATGTTCATTAGTAAGTATATTCTGCAAAAAGGTAATATCGTTAGCAATTGCAAAAAGGTCTCTCCTCAGGTAACCGTCATCATCAATGTTGCCAATAATATATTCGGCAAGCATTAGCTGACGCTCATTCAAATTGTCCATACTCAGTTGTGACGAGAGAGAATCCTGAAAAGAATTATATGAAACTATCGGTATTTCCCGTTCTTCTGCGTCAGGCGAATTGTTATTGGAAGATGTCTTATAGGTAGGCTCATCGCTTTCCTCCATAAAGTCACTTGCATCAAACTCATCATTGTCCGCCTCGGTCATTTCAGCATCATCACCAACCCCGTTATCCTGTTCGTCCTTACCGTCCCATTCATCTTCATTGGCTTCCTCCAGGGCCGGGTTGGTTTCAATCTCTTCCTTAATCCTTTGTTCAATAGAAGCAAACGGCAATTGCACCAACTTCTGCACCAGCATTTGCTGCGGAGTTAGTTTTAATTGCTGTTTTTGCTGTAGCGATTGCTTAAGCATAGTAATTCTTTATCAGAACAAACGTTCCAATGTCAAATTTACTTAAAACTCGGCATTTTTGGGAGTACGAGGGAAAGGTATAACATCACGTATATTGGTCATGCCAGTCATAAACAAAATAAGGCGTTCAAAACCAAGGCCAAACCCAGAGTGCGGTGCGGTACCGAATCTTCGGGTATCTAAATACCACTGCATATCTTTTTCAGGTATGTGCATTTCTTTCATACGGTTGAGCAAGGTTTCATAGTTCTCCTCACGTTGCGATCCACCTATCATTTCGCCTACATAAGGGAATAAAACATCCATACCCCTCACGGTCTTACCGTCTTCGTTCAGCTTCATGTAAAAAGCCTTTATTTCTTTAGGGTAGCCCGTAACCATTACCGGCACACCAAACTTCTCCACTAAAAAGTTTTCATGCTCTTTTTGTAGGTCAGCTCCCCATTCCGGCAAGAATTCAAATTTTTTGCCCGAAGTCTTTAATACTTCAATAGCATCGGTATACGTTATGCGCTTAAACTCTCCGCCAATAACCATCGCCAACTTCTTGAGCAGTTCCTTATCGTACATGCTATTCAGGAAATCTAAATCATCCTTACAATGTTCCATTGCGTAACGCACCAGGTATTTTAGGAAATCCTCAGCAAGGTCCATGTTGTCGTTCACATCATAAAAAGCTACCTCAGGCTCAATCATCCAAAACTCTGCCAGGTGGCGGGGAGTATTAGAATTCTCAGCACGGAATGTTGGCCCGAATGTGTACACTTTCGATAATGCCATGGCCGCCAACTCACCTTCTAATTGGCCTGATACGGTAAGGTTTGTTTCTTTCCCAAAGAAATCCTGCGTATAATCAATATTGCCATCCTCATTCTTAGGAGGATTCTTCATATCCAGCGTAGTAACCCTGAACATTTGGCCGGCTCCCTCAGCATCTGAGCCTGTGATTATAGGTGTATGTATATAAAAGAAGCCGTTATCGTTAAAATACTTATGAATAGCATACGCCATGGCATGGCGCACACGAAATACAGCACCAAATGTATTGGTACGAGGCCTTAAGTGGGCTATTTCGCGTAAATATTCCAGCGACATACCTTGCTTCTGCAAAGGGTATGCTTCATCAAAGGCTCCGTATATTTCAATTTCCCTGGCTATGATCTCCACCGTTTGCCCTTTGCCTTGCGATTGCACCAGCTCTCCTTTAACACAGATACATGCGCCAGTGTTGATCTTCTTCATGGTATCCTCCGTAAATGCGGTGAGGTTTACCACTACTTGTATGTTCTTAATAGTTGAGCCGTCATTAATTGGTAAAAACGCCACTTCCTTACTGCCGCGCTTGCTGCGTACCCAACCCTTAACTTCCACCTGGCTATTATAATCGGTAGAACCCAATAATTCCTTTACACTTTTAGTTTTCATAGTTAATTTAGAGTAATAGGGATTTTTGTTCGTCTTACCCTACACCGAGACAAAAATAATCGGTTTTAGGCCATAAAAAGGCTTAAAAATGGATAAGGGTTAAAAATATTATCAGAAAACTCTTGGAACATTAAAAGTTTTCTTAGTTTTGCGGCCCGATTTAGAAGAATGAAAGTAGAGGAACAAATATTGAAAGGTGCTGAAGAACTCTTCTTCCGTTATGGATTAAAGAGCATAACTATGGACGATATTGCCAAATACTTAGGCATGTCGAAGCGCACCATATATGAGAACTTTCCAACCAAAGACAGTATTATAAGTGCACTGTTAATGCTTCAACGCAAAAAGAGCCTGCACGATATTGAAACATACCGCAAAGAATCGAAAGATGCCATTGAAGAGATATTTATGACCATGCAGCAGCTAAGGGAGATGGCAAACATGATGAATCCGCGCTTATTATTTGAGTTAAAGAAATTCCATGCTAAAGTTTGGAAGGACTTTGAAGATTTTAAGCAGCAGGTAATATTACAGTGCGTGACTGATAATTTAAAACGTGGTATTAAGCAAGGTATTTATAGGAAAGAAATAGATATTGATACCCTATCACGCATGCGTGTTGAACAACTTGAACTTGCATGGAACCCCGAAATATTTCCACCCGCTAAATACGACATTACCAAAACCCAGCTTACGTTCCTCGAGCACTTTTTGTACGGCGTTGCTAACGCCAAGGGTCATGAACTAATTGAAAAATATAAAAAATCGAAAACTTTAAATGTCCCATTATGATATATAAACGGACTCATTTGTTATTTGCTTTGTTACTACCTGCAGCTCTTTTTGCCCAGCAAAAGAAAGACAGCGTTAGCCATCTTTCGCTTCAACAAAGTATTGCATACGCGCTCGACCACCAGGGTAATATGATAAACGCCCGTTATGAGGTAGATAAAGCAACAGCCAAAGTAAGAGAGACCGTTGGAATTGGGTTGCCGCAAATTAGCGGTACTGTAAACATTCAAGATTTTTTACAAATACCTACTACTCTTATTCCTGCGCAATTTTTTGGGGGCCCTGCTGGTACTTTTGAACCTGTAAAGTTTGGTACACAATATAACACTACCGGAGAGCTGGATGCAAGTCAGCTTTTATTTGATGGTTCCTATATAGTAGGCCTGGAAGCAACTAAGACGTATAAAGAGCTTTCGCAAAAAAGCCTGCAACAAACCAGTATACAAACGGTAGCTGCCGTTACTAAAGCATATTACACCATATTGGTTAACCACTGGAAACTGCAAATGGTTATAGCTGACGTTAACCGCCTTGACACACTGTTGAATCAAACCGAACAAATGTACAAAAGCGGTTTTACCGAGAAAATGGACTGGGAACGGTTGAAAGTGAGCTACAATAATTTAAAGACACAGGAAAAAACAATCGGCAAACTTGTTAATCTTAGCTACAACCTACTGAAATTTCAGATGGGTATGCAGTTAAATGATAGCATTACCTTAACTGATAGTTTAAGGTCTGTTCCGCTTAGCCCTGAAGTGGAAAAGGATACTTCATTCAGGCCTGAAAACAGAATTGAATATTCGCTTGCACAAACTAATTTAATGGCAGATGAGTTGATGCTCCGCCGAGACCATTATTCATATATACCAAGCCTTGCTTTATACGGTTCTATAAGCCGTCAGGCATTGGGCGATCAGTTTCAAATTTTTAGTGCAAGCCAGCAATGGTATCCTACAGCATTAATAGGCCTGAAAATGAACGTTCCCATTTTTGATGGCTTACAAAAGCAATATCGTACACAAGAGGATAAGATAAATGTAATGGAAGGAATGAACTCACTTAACTCGGTTAAGCTTGCTATTTCGTTGGACATTGCAAACAGCACTACCAACCTCGAAAATGCACTTGCCGATTTACGTAACCAGCAAGAGAACATGGACTTGGCACAAAACGTAGAACATGACTCTAAAATAAAATACGAAGCAGGTACGGGCTCTAACCTCGAGGTAGTTGATGCTGAGACTGCCCTTACCGAATCAGAAACAAATTATTACAACGCACTGTTCAATGCTCTTGTAGCAAGAGTAGATTACGAACAGGCTAAAGGAACCTTATACAACAAAAAATAAAATCACCATCTATGAAAAAACAAATAGCGCTGTTCATACTTTTAGCTGGAGTAACAGCATGCGGAGTAAAGAAAGACGGCAACAAGCTTGATAAAGATAAAGCGAAACTTGCTGAACTGAAAAAACAAGATGGCGATCTTAGAGATAAGATTGAAGCATTACAGGATACTATTAATGCTGAAGGTGGTAAGCAAGTAAAAACCATTCACGTAAGTGCACAGGAAGTTGCTGTGGCGCCATTCCGCCACTACGTGCAGGTACAAGCTTCAGTATATGGCCAAGACAATATTAACGTGAGCCCTGAAACGCCAGGCGTTATTAAAAGCATTTATGTTACCGAAGGTGATAAGGTAACTAAAGGCCAGGTGCTCGCGGTAGTTGACGATGCTGTATTACAACAAAATATACAGGAAGTGCAAACCCAGCTTGACCTTGCTAAAACACTTTACGAAAAGCAAAAAGGGTTATGGGATCAAAAGATCGGTACGGAAGTGCAATACCTGAATGCTAAGAGCCAATACGAGTCGTTGCAAAAAAGGATGGCTTCTATTCAAGACCAGGATAATATGACCAAAATAAAATCGCCTATTGACGGTACCGTTGATGCGGTAAGTATAAAGGTTGGTGAATCGGTTGCGCCGGGCTTACCTTCTATACAGGTGGTAAATACAGATCAACTTAAAGTTAAGGGCAATGTTGACGAAGCATACATTTCTGATATTCATCCGGGAGATTCTTTAACTATTACTTTCCCCGATTTGCATAAAGATGTAAAGTCGGTTGCTACATACGTTTCAAAAGCAATTGACCAGGTTAACCGCACCTTTACTGTAGAAGTAGGACTACCACAAGGCCCTGATTACCATCCGAACATGATAGCAACTATGAATATTGTTGACTATAGCAGTCGCAATGCAATAGTTGTTCCTATTAATGTTGTACAAAGCGACCCAACCGGTTCTTTTGTATTTGTTGCTGAAACCAATAATGGAACTACCACTGCTAAGAAAACGATGGTAACAGTTGGCCGTGTATTTAACGGCAATGCTGAGATCATCAATGGCCTTAAAGCCGGCGACAAGATCATTACCATTGGTTACGACGACCTGAACAACGGAGACGCTATTACTCTTTAAGCAAAAGTTTTTTTACTTCAGATATACTGAAACATCATGATGAAAGATATTTTTAAAGAATTTAAACCCAGCAGCTGGGCCATTGATAACAGGACAAGCATATTTGTGCTTACTGTTATAATTACGCTGGCAGGTATATTTGCTTACAACAGCATACCTAAAGAAAAATTCCCTGACATACAGCTGCCACAAATATTTGTGCAGACTATCTACCCTGGTACATCTCCATCGGATATGGAGAACTTGGTTACGCGCCACATTGAAAAGGAGATCAAAGCCATTTCGGGTGTAAAAAAGATCACAAGTCACTCTGTACAGGATTTCTCCTCTATCATTGTTGAGTTCAACACCGACGTAAGTATTGATGACGCCCGCCAAAAGGTTAAAGATGCGGTAGATAAGTCTAAGCCTGAACTTCCGAACGACTTACCAAACCCACCACAAGTTATAGATATTAACTTATCTGATCTTCCAATATTAAACGTTAACCTTTCAGGAGATTTTGATTTGGCAAAACTTAAAAAGTATGCCGATGCTATGAAAGATAAGATAGAAGCATTGCCTGAAATCAACCGCGTTGATGAAGTAGGTGCGCTCGACAGGGAGATTCAGATAAATGTGGATATGTACAGAATGCAAGCCGCGCAAATTACTATGGGTGATATTGAACGCGCTGTTGCATCAGAAAACCTTATTGTGTCGGGTGGTACTGTTACCATGGGCAATAAAGAACGTTCTTTGAGTGTATCGGGTCAGTTTAAAAACATGGACCAAATCAATAGTCTTATCATTCGTTCAATGGGTGGTGCTACTGTTTACCTGAAAGATATTGCTGCTGTTAAAGATACGTTTGCCGATGCAAAAAGTTATGCGCGCTTAGAAGGCAAGAACGTAATTTCATTGAACATCGTTAAGCGTAGTGGGTCAAACCTTATTTCTGCTTCTGATAATGTGCGCGAAGCAGTTAAGGAAATGCAGGGCAATTTGTTCCCTCAAAATCTGCACATCACTATTACGGGCGATCAGAGCGATCAAACACGCCATACATTACATGACCTTATTAATACCATCATCATTGGTTTTATACTGGTAACGTTGATCCTTATGTTCTTTATGGGAGCAACAAACGCTTTGTTTGTCGGACTATCAGTACCGTTATCAATGTGTGTGGCATTCTTAATTCTACCCGCCATTGGCTTTAGCATGAATATGATCGTACTATTTGCATTCTTACTCGGCTTGGGCATTGTTGTGGATGATGCTATTGTGGTAATTGAAAATACACACCGTATTTTCGATCATGGCAAGGTAGACATTGTAACTGCTGCCAAAGGTGCAGCGGGTGAAGTATTCCTGCCCGTTTTAGCTGGTACATTAACAACCCTTTCACCATTCGTTCCACTTGCATTCTGGGGTGGCATAATAGGAAAGTTCATGCACTACATGCCGGTAACTATTATCATAACACTTACCGCTTCGCTATGTGTGGCATACATACTTAATCCTGTGTTTGCCGTAACGTTCATGAAAGCACATGACGATGAAAAAGGCAGTGGCAAAGCTCGTTGGACAAGGGGCGCAAGTATTACAACAGTAATATTTATTGCACTCGCTATGTTGTTCTATATCTCGGGTAACAAAGGCATGGGCAATTTTGCACTTACCCTGCTTTCACTTAATATGCTCTACCGTTTTGTACTGATACGGTTAATGTATAAATTCCAAACCAAGACATGGCCTGCTGTACAAAATGGCTACGCCAGGTTCCTTACATTCTGTTTAAGGGGCCCGGGATTAGTTTTCGCACTTACTATTGTTCTATTTTTTGCTTCCATTTTTGCAATCATGCTAAGGAAACCGCAGGTTGTATTCTTCCCTAAGGGCGACCCGAATATGGTTCAGGTATTCTTAAGTTTACCGGTAGGAACAGATATACATTATACCGACTCCGTTACCAAAGTACTTGAAGACAGGGTGTATGGTGTAATAGGCCATAACAATCCTGTTGTTAACTCTGTAATATCGAACGTGGCCGTTGGTGCTACCGATCCTGCTGACAATGACGTTGGCACTTACCCAAATAAAAGTAAGATAACTGTAGCCTTTGTCGATTTTTCTGAACGTAAAGGAATCTCTACGGTTAAGTACATGGACTCAATAGAAAAAGTTGTTCAGGGAATACCTGGTGCTGAAGTTTCTGTAACACAAGAAAGCAGTGGTCCATCGAATGGTAAGCCTGTAAATATAGAAGTACGTGGTGATGATTACGCTCAACTTGTAAACTCATCGCAGAATCTATTGCACTTCCTTGATTCATTAAATATTCCGGGCATTGAAGAATTGAAATCAAATCTTCAGAAGAATAAACCTGAGTTGGTATTTGATATTGACCGTGAGCGAGCCAACTACCAGGGTGTAAGTACCGGGCAAATTGGTTCTGAAATTCGTACTGCTGTATATGGATATGAAACATCTAAGTATCGCGATCTTAATGATGAATATCCGATCATGGTTCGTTACCAACGCAACCAGAGAGATGACATCAATGCATTGCGTAACTTGGATATTACTTATAGGGATATGAATATGCATGGCGAAATAAGACAGATACCTATTTCTACTTTTGCTAATATCCACTACGGAAAAACATACGGGGCAATTACACGCTTGAACGAAAAGCCTGTAATTACATTATCGTCTAACCTGTTATCGGGTTATGCTCCTACCGATGTTATTCCGGCTGTAACAGAAGCTATACATAACTTCCATGCCCCTAAGGGTGTAGATATTGAACTTACCGGTGAACAACAAGACCAGAAAGAAACCAGCAGTTTCTTAGGTGGTGCTATGTTGACCTCACTCTGCTTAATATTCCTAATCCTTATCACGCAGTTCAACTCTATTAGCAAACCATTTATTATCCTGTCTGAAGTTATATTCAGTGTAATGGGTATACTATTTGGTTATGCAATTACAGGCATGCCAATATCCAGTATTATGTCGGGTATAGGTTTTGTGGCGCTGGCGGGGTTAGTAGTGCGGAACGGTATATTACTTGTGGAGTTTACGGATATGCTCATATCACAAGGCTATTCAGTTAAGGAAGCAATTATTGAAGCGGGTCGTATACGTATGACACCAGTGTTATTGACCGCGATTGCTACTATACTTGGTTTAATACCATTGGCTTTAGGTTTCAATATTGACTTCGTAACCTTATTTACTGAACTGAATCCACATATCTTCTTTGGTGGTGATAGTGTTGCCTTCTGGGGCCCATTATCATGGACAATGATATTCGGATTAAGCTTTGCAACAGTATTAACACTTATTGTTGTACCAAGTATGTACCTACTCTCAAGTAATACTAAAGGAGGGTTACAAAAGCTTATTAAAAGAATTCAGGGCAAACCACCGGTTGAAGAACTGGTAGTGAAATAGAATTAAAAAAGGCGCCCCGAGTACTCAGGGCGCCTTTTTTAATTAATATCTTCTCAAGTTATCTTCCACCATGATGGCCGCCACCACCTCCGTGGCCACCACCACCCATTGATCTTCCTCCACCACTATGCATTTGTTGGTGAGCACCACCACCATTGTGTTGCATCTGCTGATGCGATGCACCGCCGCTGTTATGCTGCATTTGCTGTCCACCGTTATGTGCTACACTGCCATTGTGGGCTGCGCCCGCATTATGTGCAACGGACATAGTATGGCCGGATGAATTATAACGTTGGCCACCAACAGTACTACGCGCAGCAGTTGATGGGTTACCATGATTAACAGAAGCTAACTGATTATGACTCATACTGGCACTATGCTCGTGTGACACTTGTTGTGAACTTGGCTGTACATGGTTTTCACGCATAGCCGATTCTTCTTCTGGAGTAGCTCTTGCCTCAATACCGCCCGGGCCACCTGCATAGCTGGCATGACTTGCACCAGGTCCAACTGCCGGTCTTTCGTTATATGTATTGTGGAATCCTCCGCCAACGTGCCATACTGCGGCATTGTATCTAAAGGCTCCGCCTTCCCACCTGCCACCATAAAAGCCCCTGCCACCATAACCAAAGCCATAATTTACGCCTCCATAGAACCCAACATGAGGGCCCCAATAGCCGCCATGCCAAAAATAATGGCCTTCTCCCCAACCCCAGTAACCGGGTGTCCATAAAAAGCCTATACGAGGCGGAGCTAACCATACACCCGGTACCCAATAGTACCCATCTGGTCCCCAAGCCCAATACCCGGGTGTCCAAAAATATCCTTCTACCGGGCAAGGCGGTTGTACATAAACCGGTATTGCCGGAGGGGCAATATCGACTGATACACCAACTGCAACTTGCGCAGAGGTGTTCATCGCTCCCAACAGGGAGGATGCTGCTATTAATAATACTGCGAATCTTTTCATGTTGTGAGGTTTTGTTGATTGTCTTTATTCTTTGACTGCTAAAACTTTATAAAGTTAAAATCACTTCGAAAAAACATTCTTAAAGTTCGTTAAAACCACAATTTCTATAGTCTAACAGGTACCTTCAGGATTGCCACTATTTGCTAAATTTGTAGAAATTTAAGGCATGTCGACTGAACAGGGTTTATTGCTACAGAACTATTGCGAAAGCATGACTTCCTACGTTCGCCGTAAGAGCAGGGTGGTGAATATTGGTGATGTGCCTTTGGGCGGCAATTACCCCATCCGTGTACAGTCTATGACCACTACGGATACACTAGATACTATAGGTACGGTAGAACAGTCTATACGAATGATAGAAGCCGGCTGTGAGTATGTTCGCATTACAGCACCCAGCCTGAAAGAAGCTGAAAACCTGCAAAATATAAAGAATGAATTACGCAAAAGGGGATATAAAACTCCGCTTGTTGCCGATATACACTTTACACCCAATGCAGCTGAAGTAGCTGCCCGTATAGTTGAAAAGGTAAGGGTTAACCCAGGTAACTATGCCGACAAAAAGAAGTTTGAGCATATTGAATATACCGACACTACTTACGAATCGGAATTAGAAAGAATCAGGCAACGCTTTGTGCCACTTATAAAGATTTGTAAGGAACATGGTACCGCAATGCGTATAGGTGCTAACCATGGTTCATTGAGTGACCGTATTATGAGTCGTTATGGTGATACTCCGCTTGGAATGGTTGAATCAGCTCTGGAATTTTTACGAATTTGTGAAGAGCACGACTATAAGCAGATCGTTCTTTCTATGAAATCAAGCAACCCCCTAGTGATGGTTCAGGCTTATCGTTTGCTTATAGAAAAAATGAATGCGGAGAATATGAACTATCCTTTGCATTTAGGAGTAACTGAAGCCGGAGAAGGTGAAGATGGACGCATAAAATCTGCAGCAGGTATTGGTACTCTGCTTGAAGACGGTATTGGAGATACTATTCGCGTATCGCTTACCGAAGATCCTGAATTTGAAATACCGGTAGCTAAGCATTTAGTCAGCAGATATAATGATAGAGCAAAACATACGCCTATTCCTGCCATTAATGAGTTGCCTTATTCACCAACACAGTATACACGACGCGAAACAAGGGAACCTGCTAATATAGGAGGCAAGAACCATCCGCGTGTTGTAGCTGACCTTAGTGCAAAAGATACTATTACCCAAGCCGCCTTATTCGGTATTGGCCATTCATACAACACAACTTCAGGTATTTGGAAAACACTTGACCAGGGGGCAGATTATGTGTATACAGGCAACCATGTAATATCGTTTACTCTTCCTGATAGCTTAAAAGCTATTTATGACTTTTCTGCATGGAAGCATGCTAAACAGGCTCACGCACTCCCCTTCTTCGGTAGCATAGATGAGTATGTTTCTGCTACTGAAAAATCGGACGAGTTGAACTTTGTTAGCCTGAAAATTGAAGACATTTCGAAGCCTTCGTTTGACAAACTAAATAAAGATGCCTCTCTTGTCTGGATTGTTGAAACAAACAACCTACATGGCATGGCAGAAGAAAGAAGGATTTTAATAGAACTCCTTTCTAAGAAATATGATACCCCAACCATCATTCGCCGAAAATATGATACTGCCTCGGAAGAAGAAGTAAGGCTTTACGCTGCAACCGATGTGGGCGCATTACTGATTGATGGGATGGGGGAAGGAATATGGTTAACAGCTAACGTACCCGTTAAAAGCCTGAACAGTATAGCTTTTGGCATATTGCAAGCAACACGCACACGCATTTCTAAAACAGAATATATCTCTTGCCCGTCTTGCGGAAGAACATTGTTCAACCTGCAAAAAGTAACGGCCGAGATACATGAACGCACATTGCATTTAAAAGGAGTTAAAATTGGCATTATGGGCTGCATTGTAAATGGCCCCGGCGAAATGGCAGATGCCGATTATGGCTATGTAGGAACGGGTGTTGGAAAGATAACCCTTTATAAAGGCAAACAAGTTGTGCAACGCAATATTGAATCGGAGCAAGCGGTAGAAGCTTTGGTTACGCTTATAAAAGATAATGGCGACTGGGTAGAAAAACCTTCAGAAAGCTAAACTCGCACGAGTGAATAATTATACTAAAAAGTATTTCCCCAACCTTGATGCATTAAGGTTCTTCGCTTTCTTATTAGTCTTTCTGGAACATATGGTACTTACAAATGATCCTGCTTTGAAGGGTTCCTCTTGGATATCATTCTATAATTCGCACTTTAATCTTGCTTCTGTTGGCGTTGGTTTCTTTATAGTGCTTTCAGGCTTCCTAATTACCTGGATCATACTAGAGGAATACCAAAACACTTCTCACTTCAACTTATCTAACTTCTGGTTAAGACGTTGCCTTCGTATATGGCCGCTTTACTTTTTAATGATATTCATTGGCTATATACTTATTATCTCTGCACGCTACATTTACAATTCGCCTGTACACGATATGCCGCCGCTTGCTTACCTATTCTCCTTCACATTAAATTTTTACATGGCGAACCATGGTACGGCCTTTCTTTTCTTTATTGCATTCCTGTGGAGTATTAGTATGGAAGAACAGTTCTACACACTATGGGGAATTATTTTGAAATGGGCAAAATCACTTCTGCCCTTCATTTGCTTCTTACTCATTGCAGGTTCTGTTGTATTCAGATTTATTTACAAAGCTGACAATAATACCATGTACTACAATTCACTGAACTGGATAGGCAATTTTGCAATAGGAAGTTTAGTTGCATATTTTGTTGCGAAAGGTAGAAAGCACTTCAACATCCCAAAAGCTGTCACTGCTTTAATTTACCTTGTATTCATATTTAATCTTCTTTTCTATAACTCAATTTATGCATCAGAAGTGATGACAATAATTGAAAGACTGATCGGATCGCTTTTCTTTGCATTTATACTAATCGATCAAACTTTTAACGAAAACAGCCTGTTTAGCTTCCGTAACAATAACAAACTGAAGTATTTAGGCAAAATTTCATACGGCTTGTTTTGTTATCATGGCTTGGTAATATTGTTGTTTTCGAGGTTCATACAGCATTTTAGTCAATTAAACACTCCCCTGTACGTATTTCTTATCTGTCCGCTGATTACTTTTGCGTTAACAGTACTTGTATCAGCAATAAGTTATGAATATGTTGAGAAGCCGATAATGAGACTGCGTTATAAAATAAAACCTGCGTGAACGCGATAAAAAAAAACATTCCTAATGCCATTACATCACTGAACTTACTTTTCGGTTGTATAGCACTGGTGTTTATTTTTCAGAATAGATTAGTGGAAGCTTCATACTTAGTGGTATTTGCCGGAGTGGCCGATTTTTTTGATGGAATGGCTGCCCGCCTGTTAAAAGTACATTCAGCTATTGGTAAGGAACTTGATTCACTAGCTGACATGGTTTCGTTTGGAGTAGTGCCGGGCATGATGGTGTTTCAGTTAATTGCAGGAGAAGGCGTACTTTATTTTAAATGGATCGGACTATGCATTCCAATTTTCGCTGCACTTCGTCTTGCTAAATTTAATACAGATGAACGCCAGGCTACTTATTTTATTGGAGTACCAACACCCGCTGTAGCTTTGCTTATTGCTTCATTTCCCTTGATATTAAAGCATAGTATCTATTGGCAAAATATTTATTCTTCTGATATAGTAACGCAACATGATGTTTTGTATATCAATTCAGTAACCTGGTTCTTTACCTTACTTTCAATTGCCTGTGCAGCCTTAATGGTGGCTCCGTTCCCACTTATATCTATGAAGTTCAAGAACCTCTCATGGGCTTCAAATAAGCCGAGGTATATACTATTTGCGCTTTCACTGATCAGCATAGTATTTTTACATTTTGCAGCAGTTCCGGTTATTATGCTCATTTATATTGTCATCTCATTATTTGCAAACCCTGCAAAAGAGTTATGAGCAAGAAGATATGTTTTATTGTTAACCCTGTTTCGGGCACAGGTAGCTGGAAAGGCATAGAAGAGAGTATTACCAACTACCTCGACTCTTCTTTTAAGGCAGTTATTTGCTATACCGAATATGCAGGCCATGCCATTGAATTAGCCAACGATGCGGCAAAGACATGCGATGTGGTTGTTGCGGTGGGAGGAGATGGTATGATGAACGAAGTAGCACGCGGAATAATGGGGACCAATGCCGCATTGGCTATTGTGCCAACCGGCTCGGGTAATGCGTTGGCGAGGCACTTACGCATACCTATTAACCATAAAGGTGCTATTGAGTGTATCAATAAAATGAATACGCATATTATTGATACCGCAACAATGAACGATGAAGATTTTTTTGCGGTATGCGGTACAGGGTTTGATGCTGAGGTTGCTAACAAATTTGCAAACAGTAAAAAACGGGGATTTTTCACATATCTCTATTTATCTGCATCGACATATTTTAATTATAAGCCGCAGACTTACGACATTACAGTTGACGGCAATACGATACAAGTAAAAGCCTTTTTAATAAGCATTGCCAACAGCAGCCAGTATGGCAATAATGCCCATATAGCGCCCAAAGCATCTACGCGAGACGGGATGTTGGATATATCGATCGTCAAGCCTTTCTCGTTATTGGTTTCACCTATATTGGCTTATCGGTTGTTCCATTGGTCACTCGACCGATCGCCCTACATAATAACCGAAAAAGGGAAAAGCATTAATATCCGGATTGCGGATAAGGAAACACAGTTATGCATTCACTATGACGGCGAGCCTGCAGGTTATGCCGATTCTATTAACGTTGAAATTGCACCAAGGACATTAAAGGTTGTAGTGCCTGAAGTTTAATAACTCAAATTAGGTCTTAACCACCTTTCCGCATCTTCAATACTCATTCCTTTACGGCGCGCATAATCTTCCAACTGTTCTTTATTTATTTTACCCAAGGCAAAATAATGTGAGCCCGTATGTGAGAAATACAAACCACTTACAGCAGCTGTTGGGAACATGGCCATACTTTCTGTTAGTTCAATTCCGGTATTCTTATTTACTTCAAATAAGTCGAAGTGTAAGGTCTTCTCAGTATGATCTGGGCTAGCAGGGTAACCCGGTGCAGGGCGAATACCCCGGTATTCTTCTTTAATTAATTCTTCTCCGCTTAATTTTTCATCGGGAGCATAGGCCCATATTTCTTTACGTACTTTTTCGTGCATCAATTCAGCAAATGCTTCAGCAAGTCTATCAGCAAGGGCTTTGATCATTATACTGCTATAATCATCATGGTCCTTTTCAAACTTCTCTATCCACTTCTCAATGCCTATACCTGCTGTAACTGCAAAACCACCTATATAATCTTTCTTACCACTTTCTTTAGGAGCAATAAAGTCAGCTAATGCCAAATTGTTCTGCCCTTCTGCCTTCTTGGTTTGCTGGCGCAATGAATGAAATACAGTCTTTACCTGTTTACGTGTATCATCTGTATATACTTCAATATCGTCATCGCCAATTGTATTAGCCGGATAGAAACCAATAACCGCATTTGCCGAAAGCCATTTGCCATCTATTATCTTCTCCAACATCTTTTGTGCATCATCAAACAACTTCTTAGCCTCTTGTCCGCGCTCAGGGTCGCTGAATATTTTTGGATAACTACCTTTCATTTCCCATGCATGGAAGAAAGGAGTCCAGTCGATGTACTTTGCAATTTCGGCTAATGGATAATTCTTGTATGCCTTATTACCGATAACAGAAGGCTTATTGATCTCAATATTCCAATCTGCTTTGTATTTGTTAGCACGTGCTTCAGCAAGGCTTATGTACTTATCCTGGGCAGTTTTACTTAAATGTTGTTTACGCAAGCCTTCATACTCTTGGCTCACCTTTTTTACATAAGCTGGTTTAGCTTCTGATAACAAACTGCTTGCCACATTCACGCAACGTGATGCGTCATTAACATATATAACAGGGAAATCGTACTCAGGTGCTATTCTAACAGCCGTATGGATCTTTGAAGTCGTAGCGCCTCCAATGAGCAAAGGGATATTCAATTTCAAGCGTTTCATTTCTTTAGCAACATGCACCATTTCATCCAGTGAAGGAGTAATAAGGCCGCTTAGGCCAATCATGTCCACTTTTTCCGTTATCGCAGCTTCCAATATTTTTTCACACGGCACCATAACGCCCATATCAATTACCCTATAATTGTTACAGCCCAATACTACGCCAACAATATTCTTACCAATATCATGCACATCGCCTTTAACAGTGGCCATTAATATTTTACCCACTGCGGCAGCTCCTTCTGATTTCTCAGCTTCCATGAAGGGAGTCAAGTACGCAACGGCCTTTTTCATAACACGGGCGCTCTTTACCACCTGTGGTAAAAACATTTTACCCGAACCAAACAGGTCGCCAACAATGCTCATGCCGTCCATCAACGGGCCTTCAATAACTTCTAATGAACGCGGGTACAATTTGCGACACTCTTCGGTATCAACATCAATATAATCGGTAATACCTTTTACTAAGGCATGCGCCAAACGTTCTTTAACAGGCAACTTCCTCCACTCCTCATCTTTCTTTACTTCTTTGCCAGCCGACTTTACTGTCTCTGCATAATTCAAAAGTTTTTCAGTTGCATCTTCCTTACGGTTGAGTAATACGTCTTCTACCAATACCAACAAGTCCTTAGGTATCTCATCATATATCTGCAACATACCTGGGTTAACAATACCCATATCCATACCTGCCTTTATTGCATGGTACAGAAAAGCTGAATGTATTGCTTCGCGCACGGTATCGTTACCACGGAAAGAGAAAGACACATTACTAACACCTCCACTTACTTTAGCGTAAGGCAAGTTTTCTTTTATCCATTTGGTAGCACCAAAAAAATCAAGGGCATTTAGTTTGTGCTCATCCATACCGGTAGCAACCGGAAATATGTTCGGATCGAAAATAATATCCTGTGGAGGGAAGCCAACTTCCTTTGTCAGAATATCGTAGGCGCGTTTACAAATTTCTTTTCTACGCTCCAATGTATCAGCCTGACCTTTCTCATCAAAAGCCATTACAACAGTTGCAGCACCATATTTTTTTACTTTACGAGCTTGCTCCTTAAATTTCTCCTCGCCTTCTTTTAAACTTATCGAATTGACAATACCCTTCCCTTGCAAGCATTTTAATCCTGCTTCAATTACTTCCCATTTCGATGAATCGACCATAATTGGAAGCCGTGCGATATCTGGCTCAGCAGCAACAAGGTTCAAATATTTAACCATAGCAGCCTTTGAATCTATCATGGCCTCGTCCATATTTATATCAATCACCTGCGCTCCACCTTCAACCTGGTCACGGGCAATTGCAAGCGCTCCATCAAAATCTCCGGAGGTAATTAAACGAGAGAATTTTTTAGAGCCTGTAATATTGGTACGCTCACCGATATTCATAAAGTTACTTCCCGGGAAGAGTGTAACATCTTCCAATCCACTCAGGTGGAATAGCGTATCTCTTTCAGGTCTTTTACGCGGCGTAGCTTTTGATGCAGCATGTGCGATAGCCTTTATATGATCAGGAGTTGTACCACAACATCCACCTACTATATTGATGAACCCACTCTTTAAAAAGTCATCTACCAAAGTGCACATGGTTTCAGGGGTCTCATCGTACTCGCCAAACTGGTTAGGTAAGCCTGCATTTGGGTAAGCACTTACATAGTAGGGAGCCTTTTGTGACATCTCTTCCAGATAAGGCCTCATTTCTTTTGCACCTAATGCACAGTTCAAACCTATGCTCAACAAATTTTCATGACTAACAGAAGCAAGGAAAGCTCCTACCGTCTGTCCTGATAATGTTCTTCCACTGGCATCGGTAATAGTTACCGAAACCATTATAGGTAATCGCTTACCGGTATTTTCGAAATAGGTCTCAATTGCAAATAATGCAGCTTTTGCATTCAAACTGTCAAATATGGTTTCTACCAACAATACATCTACGCCGCCATCAACCAATCCTTTTATCTGTTCTGTATATGCATTCACCACATCATCAAAATACACAGCCCTGAAACCAGGATCGTTTACATCGGGCGATAATGAAGTAGTTCTATTTGTGGGACCAATAGCGCCGGCAACAAATTTTGCTTTCCCCGGATTTTTCTTCAAATACTGATCAACTGCTCTACGTGCAACCTTTGCCGACTCCAAATTTAGTTCATAGGTCAGCTCGCTCATATGATAATCCGCAAGCGACAATGGGTTTGCATTGAAGGTATTGGTTTCAATAATATCAGCACCTGCTTCTAAATAGGCAGTATGAATTTCCTCTATCATCGATGGCTTGGTGATAGAGAACAAGTCGTTGTTACCCTTTACTGAATATTTATAATCCTTGAAACGTTCTCCGCGATAATCTTCTTCAGTGGGTTTATACCGCTGAATCATGGTACCCATGGCACCATCTATGACAAGTATCCGTTTTTCTAATTCTTTCTCTATTGACATATTTATTCTTTATAGAATATCTATTACGATTTGTACCCTAATACTTTCCTTACTCTTTTCAATGTAGCCTGAGCAACTATGCGCGCTTTATCCTCACCTACTTTCAGTTGCTTATCCAGTTCATTTCTATCACTCATATAGTGATGATATAACTCTCTTTCCTTTTTGAATCTCTCTGTTATAAGAACATACAAAGCCTCTTTTGCAGTACCATAACCCATTCCACCCCGCAAATAGTTTTGACGCATTTCTTCAATTTGCTCTTTGGTTGCTAACAGGCTATATATCTTGAACACGTTGCAAGTATCAGGATTCTTCGGTTCTTCAACTGTTTTAGCATCTGTCACAATCTTCATTACATTTTTTCTCAAATCTTTATCCGGTAAAAATATATTGATGGTGTTGTTGTAAGACTTACTCATCTTTTGGCCGTCGATACCCGGTATTATCATTACCTGCTCATTTATCATTGCTTCAGGTATAACAAAAACCTCACCGCAACGGCGGTTAACAGTTGAGGCAATATCACGGGCAATCTCTAAGTGCTGTTGCTGATCTTTCCCTACAGGAACGAAATTTGCATCGTACATTATAATATCCGCAGTCATTAATACAGGATAAATAAATGTACCCGCATTAACTTCCGATAACCTGTCTAATTTATCTTTAAATGAATGCGCATTAGCCAACATAGGGTAAGGCGAAAAACAATTCAGGTACCAGGTTAGTTCAGTTACTTCCGGCACATCTGACTGGCGGTAGAAAACCGTTTTATCGGTATTCAATCCGCAAGCCAACCATGCAGCTGCCACTGAATAAGTGTTCTCTCTTAATACATCAGCATCAGTTACTGTAGTAAGTGAATGCATATCGGCTATAAACAGAAATGAATCGTTCTTCGGATCATTCGACATATCAATAGCCGGCTTAATAGCCCCTAAAATATTTCCTAAGTGAGGAATACCTGTGCTTTGTATGCCTGTAAGTATTCTGGCCATAATCAGTTTAAAAGTTTGTAAAGTTCTTAAAGTTTATAAAGTTAGTAAAGTAATTGGCGAAGTTTATGATTGCTTTTGCTAAGTGAAAAGTACATGCTTTATGAACTTTATAAACTTTCCACTTTTAACTGCTTAGCGAGAAGCGATGAACATTCGCCAGCGCTGCATACCAACCCTGAAGTAATACTTAATATGGTCGCGAAGGAAATATACTGCTGCTGCTGCAAATACCAAGTAAGTAATAGTTAGTAGATACACAATACCTGAGTTAATAGTTTTCCCTATTCCTCCACCTGCATTTGCATTAGATTGCACACCTGCAGTACATACAGCACATTGTGCTGCAGACCATATAGGGAGAAGAAGAATTACAAATGAGAAAAATATCTTTTTGATGCTTTTCATGAGAACAAATTTACGAAAAAAGCCTAGAACGGATAGTATGGGGATATCATTAAATACACGACTACCCCTGTAATAGTAACGTACAGCCAAATAGGCATAGTCCAACGGGCTATATTACGGTGTTTTATAACCTGGTTAGTAAGGCCTCTGTAAAAAGTAAGAAGCACCATTGGCAATACAATTGCCGAAAGGGTAATATGAGACGCCAGAATAAATAGATATACCGGCCTCATTGGGTTATCGTGAGGGAATAAGGTTTCCTTTCCAAACAAGTGATACGTTACATAACTCACCAGGAACAAAGCCGACAAGGTAAATGCCGCAATATTTAGCATACGATGCACTGCTATCTTTTTGTTCTTGATAGCGATATAAGAAGAAATAAG
>Ga0206980_1029_pt2 | contig 24407 bp, 20 predicted proteins | sample Alteio_BWMinCont_20_FD_153494 | JGI IMG/M metagenome (GOLD analysis project Ga0206980, IMG submission 153494) | Enriched cells from forest soil in Barre Woods Harvard Forest LTER site, Petersham, Massachusetts, United States -... | ecosystem: Environmental > Terrestrial > Soil > Temperate forest >...
CTCTACGATCAGCCATACATCGACAAAAGTCGGGTGCGGGTAACGGGGCCGTTTACAGTCGAGGCCGTGCCCGCTCCTACGGTTCAGTCGCTAGAGGACATTGAAGTAGGAAACTCCGAAGCCCAATCGAACTCAGGCAAGGCCCAGCAGTCGCTCGCTGATTTCCGCCACGCTGCTACTCCCCTGCTCGATGCCTCTGTGGTGAGGTCCGGCCCTACACTTCGCCACACGGAATGGCGCGACGAACTGCTGAAGACTGGCCTAAGAGGAAAAGGTGGCAACCACATTGACTTCTCCCGTGTTGAGCCACTTGCTGGTACCCGCTGGCTCCATGCCGATGCGGAGACGAAAGGGGTAAAGCCAGAACGAGTCGTGATCTCGTTCGGGCCGGAACACAGCCTGCTAGATCCCCGACAGGTTGAGAGTGCATGGCAGGAAGCCAGAACGCTCATTCCGAAGCCCGCAATGATTGTGTTCGCCGCGTTTGAGTTTGATCCCCAAGCGGCCAAAGAAATTGACGATCTAACTAAAGAAAAAACGGGTATGACCTTCTTAACTGCACAAATGAACGCGGACCTACTCACCGAAGACCTAAAAAAGAAGAGGGCCTCGAATCAAGGTTTTTGGCTCGTCGGTCGCCCCGATGTGGATTTGCGGCAGATCCTGAAGGGTGATCTCAAAGGCAAATGGGAGGTCGAGGTACAGGGCTTCGACTACTACAACACGCGAACAGGCACAATCGAGTCAGGTGACACATCAAAAATTGCCATGTGGCTGTTAGACACGGACTACGATGGCCGTAGCCTGTATCCGCGCCAGGTATTTTTTCCCATCGCAGCCAAGGACGAGGGCTGGGCCAAACTCGCGCGCAACTTGAAGGCGGAAATCGATCCTGATTTGATCGAAGCTTATCGGAAGACAGTCTCGCTGCCCTTTGAACCGGGGGATTACAAGCGCATCGCAGTCAAAGTCATCGACGACAGGGGGATTGAAAGCCTCAAAGTCGTCGAGGTGCAGTGATGGCGAAACAATCGTCTTCGGCAACCATCGACCAACTCATCATCAGTTCGCCCTACGAGGCACCTGCCGAACATTGGAAGTACAACCGCGAGACGCGCCGATTCACCCGTGAACCAGGTCGCCGCCCTGCAGGATACGTGCGAGCTTCCGATCTTTCCAAGTCCTTTGATGATCCGGGCGAGTTCGTTGAGTTGCCATTGGTGAACAAAATTCGCCCTCGCGTGGATGCGTGGCGAGCAGCCGACTATCCTGGCGCCAGCGGCATCACGAAGCGTCTGATAAAGCATTGGCAAGACATCGAGCAACGGGAGGGCAAGCGTTTCTTCTTCTGCCAGCTTGAGGCGATTGAGACCCTCATGTGGCTCGCGGAGGCTCCCGAATCTGACCGGGTAGGAATCAAAGTTCCCAGAGACGGTGGCGAGTTTACTCGACTGTGCTCGAAAATGGCGACAGGCTCGGGCAAGACGATCTTGATGTCCATGCTCCTCGCATGGCAGGTGTTGAACAAGGTCACCTACCCGCAAGACAAACGCTTTTCCAAGAACATTCTGGTGATCGCACCCGGCCTCACCGTCAGGAACCGGCTGGAGGTGCTGGTTCCAGGCAGCGCGGGAAATTACTACCAAGAGTTCCAAATCGTCCCTCCGGGTCTTGAAGACAAGCTCCGCCAGGGGCAAACTTGCCGTGTGCAGGTGCGCAACTGGCACAAACTGGATTGGGAGAGTGAGGAGCAGATCACCAAACGGCGCAGTGTGGACAAACGCGGACCGCTGAGCGATGAGGCTTACGTCCGCGAGGTGCTTGGTGAGATGCATTCCGCCGAAAATATTTTGGTCATCAATGACGAGGCCCACCACGCATGGCGTGTTCCACCAAAGGTAAAGATAGCAGGACTCTCCAAAGACGAATTGAAGGAAGCCACAAAGTGGATTGGTGGCCTTGACCGCATTCACCGGGCCCGCGGGATTCTGATGTGCTACGACCTGACGGCGACTCCGTTTGCACCTACGGGACGCAAGAGCGGTGAAGAGACTCTGTTCGGATGGATTGTTAGCGACTTCGGCCTCAATGACGCGATTGAATCAGGGTTGGTGAAAACGCCACGTGTGGTGGTGCGCGATGACGGCGAATTGAACAGCAAATACAAGTCGAAGTTCTATCACATCTATACCGACTTGGAAGTAAAGCCGGACCTGAACCGTAAAGTGGAGCCACATACTCCTCTTCCCGATCTTGTGGGCAAGGGCTACTACTTCCTGGGAAAAGATTGGTTGGAGACAGCGAAGGCTTGGAAAGAAGCCGGGATCAACACGCCGCCCGTTATGATTAGTGTGGCCAACCTTACGCATACGGCGGCGCGGGTGCAATATGCATTCGAGCATAAGAGAATCCGCATCGAGGAACTCTGCGACCCCGAGAAAATCCTGCATATTGATTCCAAGGTGCTAGATGAGGCCGAAGCGCAGGAGGAACCTGCCGGACTCCGACTTGAGGCCGTAGCTGTTGACGAAGCAGACGAAGATGCTGCGGGGGAAAGCGCGGAAGAAAACGGCATTGGGTTGAAAAAGAAGCTCACGAAGAAGGACCGTGCCGAGCTGCTGCGCAAAACAGTGGATACGATTGGACGCGAAGGACAGCCCGGTGAGCAGATTCAGAATGTAATTTCCGTGGGAATGCTATCAGAAGGCTGGGACGCCAAGACAGTGACCCACATCATGGGACTGCGCGCGTTTACATCGCAGCTCCTGTGCGAGCAGGTTGTAGGGCGGGGTCTGCGCAGAACATCGTATGAAGTTGATCCCAAAACCGGGTTGTTCCAGCCGGAGTATGTCAATATCTTTGGAGTGCCTTTCACATTTCTTCCCCACGAGGGTAGCGCCGATGCTCCGCCTCCACCACCCGCTACAGGTAAGACCAAGATTGAACCTCTTCCGGAGCGACGCGCCGAGTATGAGGTTTCTTGGCCGAATGTGATTCGGATTGACCACGAATATCGACCACAGTTAACTCTGGATACCAGCAAGGTGAAGCGGCTGGCGTTGGACGCATACCAGACACCCATGATTGCTGAGCTGGCTCCGATGATCGACGGGAAACCAGACTTCACCAAGTTGAAGGAGATTCATCTAGAGGAATTAGCGCGACGTTTCAGAATGCAGCGAATCGTGTTTGAAACTGCCAGCGAAGTTTATGACCTGATGGCTCCAACCTGGAAAGGCAGCCGGGAATACCTGCTAGCGCAGCTCGTTCGGTTGGTCGAGCGTTACATTGAGAGCGGAAGAGTCGTCGTCGATCCACCGCTGTTTAATGTAGACGACAAACGGAGAAGGATCGTCATTACTCTAAACATGACGAAAGTTGTCCAGCACATTTGGGAGGCAATTCGCTTTGAGAACGCTCTTACACTGGAACCAGTGTTCGATACAGAACGACCGATCCGCTCTACCAGCGATATGCTGCCCTGGTACACAGGCAAGGCGTGCGAACACACGAAACGTTCGCATATCAATATGTGCGTTTACGATAGTAGGTGGGAAGCTAATGAGTCTCTTGAGCTTGATCGCAATCAGAACGTGCGCGCTTGGGTGAAGAACGACCACATTGGTTTTGAGATCACGTACTCATTCAAGGGCGTGATTCATAAGTTTAGGCCTGATTATCTGGTTCGGTTAACGAACGGCAGAACGCTCATTTTGGAAGTAAAGGGCCAGGATGACCAGCAACAGCAAACCAAACGGGAGTTCCTGTCGGAATGGGTCAGGGCGGTGAATGGGCACGGCGGGTTCGGCGATTGGACCGCTGATGTCTCGCGGCATCCCAAGGACGTGTTGGAAATTCTAGATAGACACAATCAGATCCAATAGTCCCGACCCCATACTAGCACTTACGACTCTGCCTCGACTTGGTTGATCCTGTCCAGCGTCTGCGAAATCCAATCCAATAGGACCCGACATTGCCCTACGGTGATTTCGCACAGCGAATGAGCAAAAATTATTTCTGACAAATTTGAGGGTTCTTAGTTCGCTACGCAACACATTCAAGGTCATCTAGAATGTAAGAATTAACATGGCAATCACGCCGAACGCTCTATTCCATGCTGATTGTATTGAGACGATCCAGCGGGTCGATTCGGAGTCAGTTGACCTTGTGTATTTGGATCCACCCCCTCTTCCACGCTCCGACAACCGGCAAGGTGCATCCGCAAGCGACAACTCCTCTTATCAGCAACTGCAATTAGTGTCTAAGGTTTGCCAGCAGGCTCACCGAGTTCTAAAACCCACCGGTGTTCTTTTCTTTCATGCTCAGCCTTTGTCGGCATTCTCCATCCGTCTCATTCTCAACCAGGTATTCGGAGAAGCGCAGTTCCGAAACGAGATCGTCTGGAAATATCAACGAAGTCCGCACACCCGCGCAAACAGACCCGGCACACAACACGATGCTATTCTTCACTACGGCAAGTCAATCAAATCCACGGACAACGCAGTCTTCAGAGCCCTCAGTAATGACGAAGTGCGACGCTTCACTAAATCGGACGCTCGCGGCTCATTCGCGCTGGCCAATCTGACAGCGCCTGTTGAACGGCCAAGTCTCCAGTTCGAATGGAAGGGTGTCATGCCTTCTAAAGGCCAGTCATGGCGCTTCGACTTAGAGACACTTCAGCAACTCGACCGGGACGGCAGAATCTATCAAAGCGGGAAAGGGCGAATCCCAAAACTCAAGATATTCTTGAATGAAAACGAGGGTGTTGAAGTCGGAACCATTTGGATCGACATCCCCTACCTTTCGCCAGCATCCAAGGAAAACACGAAGTACCCGCTTCAACGACCGTTGGGGGTGCTCGAAAGACTCCTGCATAAAGGATCAAACGAGGGCGAGATCGTGCTGGATCCGTTCTGTGGCTCCGGCACAACCATTGTGGCAGCCGAGCGCCACCAAAGACGATGGATTGCTTGCGATACTTCCAAAGAAGCAATCGAGATCACGACCAAGAGGCTTATTCGGGAATTCGGGCAAACCCAGCCTACTAAATTCGTTGTGGGTGATGCGGACAGCTTGAGTCACATCACGGCTAAACGAGCCGACTTTAAGCGAGTGGCAGTGAGGATAGACGATTTCGTCTCGATCGGCCAACTAGAATTTATCCTGAATCACGAAGTGCCCATCGAGGAAACGAGACATTTTGAATTCAAGGAAATCAGGAGTCCGGCGGGTGCAGTCGACAGTATTGTAAACACGTCCGACGAATATGCTGTTGCCTTCTTAAACAGTGAGGGTGGTAGGATCTTTTGGGGCATCAGAGACAAAGACAGGATTGTCGTGGGCGTGCGCCTGAGCTATCAGGAACGCGATAAGGTCAGGCGTGACGTGAGCGCAAAACTCAATCAGATTGAGCCAAGAGTCGATCCTTCAAAGTATCGAATAGAGATTCACGAGGTTCGTGATGAGCATGGGCAGAAGGTGCCTGATATTTGTGTCGTGGAGATGGTTGTGCCGGTATCGGACACATTTGGCCCGTACTACACCGGCGGCGGTGATGCCTGGGTCAAGGTTGATGGGAACAAGCAAAAACTGAGGGGCATTGCACTCACTGCTTTCATAAAGCAGAGATTAGCAAAGACGGAGTGAATCAACTACCGAGCGTGATCCCCGGACATTTGGCGGGCGGCTTCTTAATTTATGTAGCCGGGCTATTTTCGATTTCCACTATTTCACGCGCTGACTGACTCGACGGACGAGCCAGGAATAGTCATGTAGAGTGGTAGAGTGTACGGAGATCGGTGTGTGTAAACGCACTCCCTGAGCGCACCGTCAAGGAATGTGATTTCAGTTTGCGCGATTGTACTTGTTGCAGCTCGAAAATCCGTTGGTATCAGGGGTGTAAACGACACAGTAGTCGGTGACGCGAGGAGTGCCGAAAACATCGTCATATTTCAAGGTGCCGTACATGACCACGAGCAACGACCCAGATTTAATCGCGTCAATCTCCGGATGAGTCAATCCTTCTGATCCCTTGAAGTCGTCCACATTTTTTCCGGAGCAGTTGGGCTTACTCCGGACTCTTTGATTCTGCAGCGCTCTTTTCTGATTGTGTGCTCGCTCTGGAAATACAGTGTTCACCGGATTGCCAAAAATCAGGCGTCCAGATAAGTTTGTGCGGGCCCGCATTAGACCACTCTAGTGATTCGACTTCCCCTTAGGAGATAAATCATGAAAAAGACCACGTTGTTTGCCGTGCTTGTAGTCAGCTCACTCGCTTTCGCCCAGTCGGTTCCAGCCAATTTTTGGGGTATTCAAATCCATAACAACGACGTTGTATACCCACCGTCCCCGCCAAATGTTCCGTATCCTTTTTTTCAAACGCTGCGCCTCTGGGATACGAATACAGGTTGGGCAGACATGAACGACAATGAGAAGCTCTGTGAACCACCATCCAATGGAATATACGACTTCTCGAACCTGGACACATGGATGAATACATACGCGTCCAACGGTTGGGATGTTATCTACACAGTGGCCAAAACTCCATGCGCCTTTTCTGCGAATCCGACTGATTCTACCTGCCCCAACGACTTCGGCACAGGCCAGTGCGATCCGCCGAAGGATATAACCTGCACCGGCCACCACGCCGGTAACACCGACGGATTAGACACTAACTTTACGACCTTCATCACCGACTTATGGACACACATCAAGACGATGGGGTACGACAAGAACAGACGGTGGTACGTAGAGATCTGGAATGAGCCCGACTCGAAGGATTGGGATGGTTCCTGGATACAAAATAACTACTGCAACGCAGACCTGACGGCCCAATATCGCATTCTCGTAAGAATGGCCGCAGATGCCAAGTCGACGATCCTAGGCTTAGATCCCAACGCCAATGTAAAGTTCCTGACCCCGCCAGTAAACGATCCTTTGCATCAGATGGGACCAGGAGGATGGGAGTACAAATACCTGCAGAATGGCGGCGCTGCATACGCCGACATATTGTCAGCGCATGCCTACGTGAAGAACCCCAACCCCGTGAAAGATGTTTGCTGTGACCCTAATACTTCCATCGTCGGCCTAACAGTTAATACGAGGAATCACTTTTTCACAGGTCCAACGGTGACACCAATATTCTTCACAGAGGGAGGTTATGGAAGGGATGGTCAGCAAGTACCGAGTGATGTCGTCGCGTGGACTGGCACCTACTATACCCTGTTGCTCAGTAGCCGACTGGTTTCAAGTCTTGACTGGTACGCCTACGACATTGACGCAAAGATGTGGGACCAGACGCTTTCACCGCCGGCTTTGACCCCGACAGGTACCGCAGTTGCGGTAATGCAACAAGATTGGGGGTACGACGGAGCCACATTCGACCCAACTGGTTGCGCCAGCACGGCATGTGGTACTTCGGGGGCAAAGCGTTGGACATGCAACCTCACCGAAGGCACCAGCGGAACTCAAGCCCAGGTCGCGTGGTATGACGGGACAGATCAATCGTGCTCGTACGGTCCCGGCCCGAGTCCACCGTATATCGATTATCAGGATCTCACCGGCAAGTCGGAGGTTTACCAAGGGGTACCGGTTACGCTGACAAACAGGCCAATTCTTTTCGAACAGTGACCCATTTAATTGATTCTCGTTAAAACTCCGGAGGTAAAGGGCTGCCCACCCCTATTGGTGTTCTGGGAAGCTCTTTACCGCTTGAGGCAAGGCACAAATCTCTCCCCGCACACCGGACATTGCATAAGTTCAATGTCGATTCGCCGCACCTCTGCGGGTGGAATCACTTTCCCACACTTCGTACATACCGCATCGAGCAGGCTCGCACCTTTTCAAGATTGATCTTCCGCGAGCTTGGCATGATCTGGGCATTTTAGTCCCTCGCGCCGCAGACGTTGCAAATCGTGAAAACAGGGGTATAGTGGCCGGTAAGTTTGAGGGGGGCTGGCCCGGTTGTCCCGTGCTCTTGATGTTATTCACTGTCAGAGCAAGAGGATAAGAAATGAGCTTATTCTACTGTGCATCGTTCCTTTTGTTTCTGTCTGTCAGCGTTCTAGCCCATGTGTGGGGCGATCACATCGTCTCCCTTTGTTTTTGCTTTTTTGCAGGATTCGTAGCCCAGCCAATACTTTCCCAGATCGTGCCGGAACTTTGGCGAAACACGAGCGAGGAAAAGTGAAGCGTACTCACCGCCATCGGAGCGATTACATGCTGACAAAGGTGTAATACCGTCACGTTTTGGTTCCGTTCGTTTTGAAAAGAGGTTAGCTGCTAGCCTGGCTCCCGCCCGTAAAGACCTAGCACTTAGCGCAGGATGCCGCGTGAGTCTTGATTGTGAGCCTGATTAATCAAAGAAAACCCCTCTCTTTTCAGTAGGTTGCGCCTTGAATCAGGCTCCTTTTGGGAAATGCTCAACATTGACCCAAAGGTTCGCTCCCCACACGGCCTCTACCGAGTCGTATCGTCAAGCGTCGTGCCCGAAACCCCCCTTGCTCTAATGGGCCGCCTGAGCCTGCGCGAAGATTGAAAAAGTTAGCATTAACAAGTCATAATCTCCAACCGGGTCAATGAGTTGGCTCAACTCCCGCCTAGCTCTTGCGGCGCACACGACCCCATGCGGCCAACTCCTCGCGGCTGTGACGAGCGGCTCTGGCCTTCCCGCCTCGACTGGCGATCTCGCGTAGGAATTGGCTGACGCTCCCAGCCGGGGCCAATGTGACCGATGGCGGTGCACCGGACGTGTCGTCGGGCGCGGGCATCTCGAACCAGCTTCCATCTGGAAGCCGCGTGCCATAGACGCGAGAGCCATCCCGTTTTCTCAGCCAAGGACTCATCGCTTTTTTTCGACTCCTTTCCCGACCTGGCGATTAGGTGACCACTTTATATCCCCGCAAGGGAGTGTCGGCTTATTGACGGCTTTGCGGGTCGCGGGTCGTCAGTGGGTGTGGACGTAGCCCGCACTTCTCTAAGCCATCGCATCCGTCTAGGCCCCAATTAGCCGAGGCCAGCTTGCCCTCCTTGCGGGGACGTAGAGTGGGTCTCTTTACACTGTGGTGGAACCTTGTCTGGCACGATCACGGCTCGGTTCTCGCTGCCAGCGGTGTCACGGGCAGACTTAGTAGAAAAGTCCTCTCCCGACTTTTCCACTAACTCTGACACTGATACAGGAGAAGACGTTTCCACTTCCCCTGAGTTTTCCACTAATTCTGACTGTGGGACACCGTTAGCCAAAGAGAAGATCGCCCGGCGTGAGTCCCGGGTCTCCACGACTAGCGGATTGCCCTCTGGGTCCCGGAGCTGCTTCAAGGTGTTGATCTGTTCATCCACGGTGGCACGTTTCCAGCCGAATCGTGACTCGGCTTGCTGGATAAGCTGTTCGCGGGAGGCCGGAAGCAAGTGCAGTAGTGGGTGCCGAGGGTAAAGGCGAAAATCCACGGCGTCAAAGAAAATCTCGGTGTCCTCGGGCTTAGAAGCCATGCGATTCTTGCCCCAGCTCACAACGACCATTGGCGCTCGCCGGTCAGGGCGCCGGATCTCCAATACGATGTCGGGGTCTTGCGCAAAACGCCCGCTGCCAGCAATGTCGTCGTTGTCCCCGTGCGACTCTGCTGGCTGTGTACGATCGCGTTTTCTCGGGTGCGCGATGACGATGACAGTGCAACCGACCTTCTGCAACTGGCTAAACAGGTCACTGACAACGGGCTGGCTGCCAATGTTTGCTGTGGGCGGAAAGAGCTTGGCTGCCGAGTCAATCACCAACACTTCCAGACCGAGTTCCTTCACCCATTGAACGATCACGGCCACACGTGCAGCGGCGCTTGGTGCATCCAAAATTCTACGGCGTTGGTCTTCGGTGAGGACATGGATCTGTGGCAAGCGCTGGGCTCGTTTCAGGAAAGAATGTGCCCGCATCTTGAAAATGACCTCGGTCATTTCAAGTTCTGCGAGACCCACCGTGAGACCACCCCGGACCTCTCTAACGAGGAACGAGCCCCCCAGGTTTAGCGTTTCAAGTAGCTGCATTGCCAGCGTGGTTTTGAATGATTCCTCTCTGCCGTATAAGACATGGATGCCGCCTTTGATGATTGTCGAAGGCACGAGCCACACCAGCGGCTGCTCTTCCGCAAGCCGGGCAAGATGGGCAAGTGTTCGACTGTTAGTGCCAGTCATCGGACACCCCCGTTTGCAGAAACCGCATGCTGCTGCCGCTCCCAATCTTCGTAGGCAGGCAAAACTACGTCCTCAATCTCACGCTTAAGTTTGGTTGAAAGAACGATGGCGGGCAGGTAGTCATAGCCCTTGCCGTCGGTGGGAATGCTGTAGCTGGGCATCGCCAACCACAGTTGCCCGTGCCGGTTCCGGAGTACGCGTGTGTCGTCGATGATGACGGAATCTGAAGTGCCCTCGACCGATAGCTCGATGCGAACCGAGGCGAGGACTTGTGCCTTACTGCTGTGCGAGAAATTGAGAATTTTGATTTGCATTTCTGTTTTCTTTCCGTTGTGATTCGTTGAGGCTTTCGCCAACAGCGGACACTCCGTCCACTGCAAGGCTCGGGGTATTCCCGTTTTCCTTCAAGGCAAATGAATTTGGGGCGCGTCGCCCCGCTCGAATAAGTTCCTCCAGATCGCGTCGTAAAATCCGGGTACAGCGACCAACCTTCACACGCGGAAGCCGCCCTTGCGTCAGCCATGCACGGATGGTGGAGGGCTGAACTGTCGCCAGATGTGCAGCTTCCTCGATTCGCAATAGGTCGCCGGGCTGAATCGTCACAGGTTCAGTGACAATCATTACGCGCCTCCAATCGTTTCCGCCGTTCCTCCACCGCCGCAGTAGAGACAAGCCATTGACGGTTGACCTTGCGGCCAACCAACTTCCCCGACCGCACCAGAATGTAAACGAAGTCTAGGCCGACTCCCAGACGGCGAGCGGCTGCGGCTACTGAAATCTCAGCAGTTTCAGCTTTAGGTTCCATTGAAACGACCTTCCTGCCAAACCCTTGAGTGTGGGTTTGACTTCCACTAGGATAAGCGATTATGATGATGAGTGTCACTATTTCTTAACAAAGCCGTGACAAAGCTGTGACAACCCGTGACATGCCTCTTCCAGTCTTGATTGACTGCCTGCCCGGAACGGGTGTGCCGTTAGAACTTGGTGGGCGAGGCAGGGCCCCAGATGGGTACATCTTTAGCAGCGAAGACGGGAGCACCACTCTCGTTCGCGTACTCTCTTGGGATTTCTTTCGGCTTCTACGGCTCAAGCGTTTACAGGCGCTGTACAGCGCATATGGTTCAAAACTCGGGACCAAGGAATACGCCAATTTACGTGCGCTGGTCCTGCTTTCTCAGCTTGCGCAGACGGGAGGCTTTGACGTCCGCAGAATGGAAGATAAAAAAAGGGTCAGTATGGAGCCCACCACGGGTTTAAAGAAATACGTGGAAATGCAGGCTGCGATCCGCGCCAGAGAAAAAGCACCCGTCCTTTCTGTGGCAGCTGAAGATTGGAGCAAAGAGAGCGTGCAGGCGGATGAAGTGTGGAAGCAGTTCCGTCCCGCGACGGGGGGCCACCCGCTTTTCGAGCTCGCTCGGCAAGTGGATCGGCGAGCAAGATCGGGCCGTTTGGTGTTGTGGTGGTCGCGGAGAGAAAAGACGCTTCAGGCGGGCCTCTATTTCTCAAGGATTCAAGACGCCATCTATGCACTGTTTACGCTTCAGACTGCCCGAGCACAAGGAGTCGGCATCTGTGAGCGATGTGGCAAGGTGTTCGAGCGTTCTCGGGTAGCACAGAAAGTTTGTTCGATGAAGTGTGGAAACTACATTCGCAAGAAACGTGAAAGAGCCAAAACGAAGAGAGGAAAACGTCAATGATCTACAAACGAGGCAACGTTTATTGGTACAAGTTTCAGTGGCAGGGCCGCATGGTGCGAAAGTCCACCAAGCAGGGCAATGACAAGGTAGCGCGGCAGATCGAGGCCGCACACCGCACTTCTTTGGCGAAGGGTGAGGTCGGCATAAGGGAGAGAAAGAAAATTCCCACGCTCGCTGAATTTTGCAAGAAACGCTTTGAGCCATGGGGTGAATCAACCACAACCCGGAAAACGTGGCGCGACTTTTATCGTGTTGGTCTTCTGGCCATCAAGGGGTACGCGCCGCTAGCGAACCTAACTCTTGATGCTATCGGCAGCGAGAAAATTGCCGACTTTGCGAGCCATCGGCAGGCGCAGGGCCTTCAAGTAAGCTCGGTCAATAGTTCGCTGCGAATCCTGCGCCGCGTTTTGAGAGTTGCTGTGGAATGGGGTGAGCTTGGGACAGCACCTAAAGTGAGAATGCTGCCCGGGGAACGTCACCGAGAACGTGTTCTGTGTGCCGACGAGGAAGCGCGGTATCTCGTGGCTGCGAGCAGACTATTGGCTGATGTGGCCACGGTTCTTGTGGATACCGGGTTGCGCCCTGAAGAATGCTACAGGCTGACATGGGAATCCATAACGTGGGTCAACGGTCGCAACGGAACGTTGCTAGTCACTCGCGGTAAGACGAAAGCAGCGCGTCGTATGCTTCCTATGACTCCGCGTGTCAGAGCACTACTGGAAGCACGCTGGGAGTCCGCTGGGAAGCCATTAGAAGGTTGGGTCTGGCCCGCGCCCACCAAAAGCGGTCACCTAGAACCGAGCAGCCTGAAAAAGCAGCACGCAAAGGCGCTGAAATTGTCAAAAGTTCGTGCGTTCGTGCTCTATACGCTGCGCCATACGTTCCTGACGAGGCTGGGAGCATCCGGTTGCGACGTGTGGACGCTAGCCAGGATCGCTGGGCACAGCTCAATTGGTATCTCTGCTCGCTACGTTCACCCGTCGGAGGATGCGGTCCTTACAGCCATGTCTCGCCTAGGTGGGCACAATTCTGGGCACAGTGAGAAATTGACGGCGGAGAGCGGGAGCAGCAATGTTCTATTATCAGATTGATTGCACGAGAGATAATTGGTGGGCAGTGCAGGACTCGAACCTGCGACCTCCTGCTTGTAAGGCAGGCGCTCTAACCAGCTGAGCTAACCGCCCCTCGCCCCCTGGGTTTCATCATGACGCGAATCATGATGACACCGTCATGTGATAGGGCCTCGCGGAGATGAGGGGCATCCACACGAAGAACTTTTTAAGTATACGGGAGCGCCAAGATAGCGGTCAATGTGAATGGAGCATTCGTGTAGATGCTCCAAGATAATGTCACCCCCTAACTGCAACCAGACTTTGTCACCCTAAAGGGATGGTGACGATGAGTCAGAAAGAGTTCCAACGCGTGAAAGTGATTGAGAATGCAGTGGGCGGGCGGCTGAGCGTAAGCGAGGCTGCTCGTCTGCTGCAGTTGAGTGAGCGACAGGTGCAACGGCTCAAGCGGCGCTATCGTCCCGACGGCGTCGGTTGGGTGCAGCACGGCAACCGCGGACGGCCTATGCCCTGGGCTTTGCCCGCGTTGCAGCGGCGCACCATCCTCGAACTGGCGCGCGGCAAGTATGCCGGCTTCAACGATTCTCATCTCTGTGAAAAACTGCACACCGAGGAGAATCTCGAGGTCAGCCGCGAGACCGTGCGCCGCATCCTGCGGCGAGCCCAACTGGCTTCTCCGCAGAAGCGCCGCCCCCGCCAGTACCGCGCCCGCCGCCTGCGCCGCCCCCGTTTCGGCATGATGGTGCTCACCGACGCCAGCCGCCATGACTGGCTGGAAGGTCGCGGCCCCGAACTCACTCTCATCGGCTTTCAGGACGACGCTACCAGCCAGATCCTCTCCGCCCACTTCCAACTGGAAGCCGAAAACACTCTCGGCTATCTCCGCGCTCTGCACGCCATGATCGCCACTCACGGCGTGCCTCTGAGCCTCTACCGCGACCGCCACGGCATCTTCCAGCGCAACGATCCCCACTGGACCGTGGCCGAACAACTCGCCGGGAAACAGTGCCCCACCCAATTGGGCCGGGCGCTGGAGGAACTCGGCATCCAGCAGATCCCCGCCTACTCGCCCCAAGCCAAAGGCCGCATCGAGCGCGCCTGGCGAACCTGCCAGGACCGCCTGGTCAGCGAACTCCGCCTCGCCCAGGCCCGCGATCTCGACTCCGCCAACCACGTCCTCGCCCGCTTCTGCGCCGACTATAACCAACGCTTCGCCGTCCCCGCTCGCCAGGCCCAGTGCGACTTCCGCTCCCTCCCCGCGCGCTTCGACCTCGCCCGCTGCCTCAGCTTTCGCTACCAGCGCGTAGTCGCCCCCGACCACGTCATTACCTTCGGCGCTCACTCCATCGCTCTGCCGCCTTTGCCTTCCAAACGCGGCTACGCCGGGGACACCGTCGAACTCTCCCACCGCCTGGATGGCCGGCTGCTTGTCTCTTATAGGAAGGTTTTGCTTTTGTCGTTGCCGTTGTTGTTGCCGTTGCCCTTACTGCAACACGCCGATCGCCGCCCTGCCCCTCGCCTCTCCCGGCAGAAACCCAAAACCCCGATGCCTCGCATCTACAACCTCGGCGGCCGCCCCGCCCTAGCCGCCGTGACTTAATCAGACAGGGGGTGACAGAATCTCGTCGCAGTTAATACGACATTTTCTCGTTGCAACAACATGTGAATGGAGCATTCGCAATCAGCCACTAAGTTTTAGAAACCAGATCAATCCTCCGAGACTAAGTGCTGATTGCTGAGAGCTGAGTGTTCATGGCTGCTAGACTGTCGTTTGCGGCGCTTGATTGTTAATGCGGATGATTTTGGGCTTACTCGGGGTGTGAATCGTGCCATTGTTGAAGCCTCCAGCGATGGAATTGTAACGTCCTCCACCCTCATGGCCAATGGTCAGGCATTCGAGGATGCGATCGCGCACGCAAACCCCGCGTCCCGGCTGAGCGTCGGCTGCCACGTGGTACTCGTAGACGGCTCTCCTGTTCTTGGCGGACGACAAGCTTCCACTCTCTTTGACAAGAAGGCTCACGACGGACGCTTCTACGGCGGGCTCGGCGCCTTCGCCTGGCGCGCAGTCAGCGGCAGGGTCGACGCCGACGAGATTGAAGCTGAAGTCACGGCACAAATTCGTAAACTGCAATCGGCCGGCCTTGCCGTCTCCCACCTAGATACGCACAAGCACACTCACATCTTGCCGCAGGTGCTGCGGCCATTGTTACGGGCGGCCCGCGCATGCGGCGTGCCGGCGGTGCGTAATCCCTTCGGACCGGTACGCTTTTCTATCCTGGCAAAAAACCCCAGCCTATGGAAGCGCTACAGTCAGGTTACCGTTCTGAACCGCTTAGGCGGAAGATTTCGAAACTCCGTCACCGACGCAGGTATGCTTACGACTGATGGAACTGTGGGCATTGTGAGTACCGGTGCGATGGATGATTACCTCTTTGCGAGCATCGTGGAGAGTCTCCCGGAAGGGACATGGGAATTCGTCTGCCACCCCGGATATAACGACGCCGAACTGGACCGCATTCAAACCCGCCTGCGCGAGTCTCGCGCGCTGGAGCTGCAGCTGCTAACTTCGCCTAAGACCCTTGAACTACTGGCTCGAAGCGGAATTCAGCTGATCTCCTACCGCGACCTCGCCTGAGATTCCCGAAGTATCGCAACCCCGGACGTACACGGCCTTTGGATAGCCGCAAGCCACCGAATTGCAGTAACAACGGCGCGAGCGCCAAGGTATCATATGCCAGCCGCTGAGAATACGGCGGAAGGCACGTAAAGACATGGACAAAAGACCAGAAACCCGGGTCGCGACCGTAATCCTGGTACGAGTGTGGGGCATGGATGCGGACGGCCGCCCGTTCTTTCAGAACGCCAACGCCAACAATCTCAGCAGTGAAGGCGCCCGGCTCTCGGGCATCAGTCATCCGCTGAAGGCTGGGGACGTTATCGGCGTGCAACACGGCGACAAGAAAGCTCGATTCAAAGTGGTATGGGTGCTCGATGGCGGCGTTGCGAGACAGATTGAGGCTGGCGTACAGATTCTGCCAAATCAACAGATCCCGTGGCGGGAACTGGCCACGCCAGACAAAACTGACGTCGCTCCCTCAAAAAACAAACGGCGCTACGTCCGGCATAAGGTTTTGTTTCCTCTGGAGATTGGGTTCGAGGATGCCCGACGCACTCACATGCAAACCAACGCTACTGACATTGGCGGCCGCGGTTGTTATGTGGAAACCCTTCTTCCTTTACCCCTCGGCACAAAAGTCAAAATCACTTTCTGGATGGACTCTGAGAAGATTCAAACCAGCGGGGTGGTGAGGGCCAGCGATGGCGGAGTAGGGATGGGCATTGAGTTTACCCAACTAGACAATCACGTCCAGGACCGGCTGCAGAAGCATCTCGATATACTGGACGAGGGTCTCAGAGGCCGCGACGCCGCAAAGGGCGCGAGCAACGCAGATTCCTAGTCCTGATTCTTTGTTTGCATTTCATCCGTTCTCAGCTTCCAAAATCTGAATCCCATCGCACCGGTCACCATCGAATCAGAGAGCCGAACAGGCTTTCGTTGAAAGGACCGGGGAATGAAGATCGGAATCACCTGCTATCCGACCTACGGTGGCAGTGGAGTTGTCGCCACGGAGCTCGGCGTGGAACTGGCCGTGCGTGGGCACGAAATTCATTTCATCTCTTATGCTCAGCCAATCCGGCTGACTGAACTGCATCCCAATATTCACTACCACGAAGTCGACGTATCGCGATATCCGCTGTTCGAATATCCTCCTTACGATTTGGCGTTGGCGACGAGAATGGCGGAAGTCTCCGAACTCTACGCGCTGGACCTTCTGCATGTGCATTATGCGATCCCGCATTCGGTGAGCGCTTTATTAGCCCGACAAATGCTGGCTGCCAAGCCCAGAGGACAGAAGCTGCCTTTTGTGACCACGCTTCACGGTACCGACATCACGCTGGTCGGGCTGGATCGCTCTTACTTGCCCATCACCCGTTTCTCGATCGAGCAGAGCGACGGCGTAACTGCCATCTCACAATATTTGCGCGAGCGTACGCTGCGGGAGTTCGACGTCAAGAACCACATTGAAGTGATTTACAACTTCGTGAACTGCGACGTCTACATTCGTGACGCTGAGGCGCCGCAGCGCCGGCTGGAGTATGCCCCGAACGGTGAACGCCTCATGGTTCATCTGTCGAACTTTCGGCCGGTAAAGCGTATTACCGATACTATTGAAATTTTCGATCGTGTCCGCAAAAAGATTCCTTCCCGGCTGCTGCTGATTGGCGACGGGCCGGATCGTTCGCGCGCAGAATGGCTGGCAGTGCAGAAGGGGATTCATAACGACGTTTTGTTTCTCGGCAAGCAGGATGAGGTTCACGAAAAGCTGGCCCTCGCTGACTTGATCCTCATGCCCAGCGAATTGGAGTCGTTCGGGTTGGCTGCCCTGGAAGCGATGGCTTGCGAAGTCGTGCCCATTGCAACCCGCGTGGGCGGAGTGCCAGAGGTGATCGAGCACGGGAAGAGCGGATTCCTGGCGGATGTTGGGGATGTCGATACGATGGCGCGCTACGCCATCGAGTTGCTGAGCGACGAAAACCGCTTGCAGGAAATGGGGAAGGCTTGCCGCGCAGTCGCCAAATCCAGATTCTGTTCCTCGAGGATCATCCCTCAATATGAGGAGTTTTACCGACGCGTACTCGAACGTTCTTCGTAGAGCGCCGCTGGTATCGAGCCCTCACTCTGCAGCACGGGCAGGCGCAAACGAATCAGAGTTCCCTTCCCTTCATGGCTGTCGATGGTCATGCGGGCCGTGTCTCCGTACAACACTTTCAGGCGCTCCGCGACGTTGGCCATCCCAATTCCGGTTCCACCCAGGCCGCTGGGCTTCTCCAAGAGGTTCGCGGCGCCCATGCCCACGCCATCGTCTTCTACTTCTATGATCAACTGGGATTCCGTCAACCGGCTGCGTAAGAAGATGCTGCCACCTTCAATCTTAGAGGACAGACCATGCTTGATCGAGTTTTCAACCAGCGGCTGAAGAAGCATACTGGGCACCATCACATCGAGCGATGCAGGCTCCAACTCCTTCATGACCCGCAGTTTGTCGCGTCCGAAACGGACTACTTCGATGTCGAGGTAGTTATCGATGAACTCCAGTTCTTCGCGAAGAGGTACGAAGGCGTCGCCGCTGCTCAGCAGTCGTCGCAGAATCGTCGCCAGCTTGATGATCAGTTCGCGCGCCGTATCGGGATCGAAGCGCACCAGCGAGGAGACCGAGTTCAGGGTATTGAACAGGAAGTGCGGGTTGATTTGGTTTTGCAGCGCTTCCATTCGGGATTGCAGTAGCAGGCGTTCCTGTTCTTCGAGCTTGATCTGGATGCGAACGCTGTTCCAGATTTTCAGTTCTATGCCGATCACGGTAACCGAAGTAGCGTAGATCAACGCTTCGACCCACAGGTTCGGACTCTCCAGGCTGAACGTGGCACTTGGCAGGAAGCGAGAAATCTCCGTCTGCACGAAACGCAGCGCGACGATGGTAACGAAGAACATGGTCTGCCAGTCGAACAGGCGTGGAGTGGGCAGATTGCGGCGGATCATGCGATAAATGCTGAGATCGATGAAAGGAGAGAACGACCAGATGTCTTCCCGGTCGGGAGTCAGGGTGCGCAGTTGTCCGGCGACGAAACCCACCAGAAGGTTAAACGGTAGAGTGGCCCACTCCCCATGCAAAAGGGCCGGAAGAGCTAGAAGCGCTCCGCCCACCATCCCCGTGAACCGGCCACCAATCACACCTAGAAGGACCGTGGTTTCAAAAGATAAATCTCCGGCTAAGAAACTGGTTTGAATAAAGCGGACCCACACACCCAAGGCCATCGGAACGCCGATCCACAGAATCAGGTAAATCCGATGTTTCAGAGCGCGACTTTCGCGGAATAGAAGAGACTTAAATTCAACCGAACGGACGAGAACACTGGCCACGGCGGCCGCTACGCCGAGCTTGATCAGCAGATTGACAAGGATGAGCCGCTGTTCCATGGTTGCCGTTGAAGAGAGCCGCTGAGGAGAATGTAGCACGGCGCGGTCGTCAGAGTGGCGCGTACGTTTCCTGTGTTGCAGACTTAGGCTTCAGCCACGGAGTCGCGCCGCGATTTCGTTGAGTGCGGCTTCGAGTCCTTCTACTTGCCTAGGTCCGCCCTGTGCCATGTCCGTGCTTCCTCCGCCACGCCCGCCGACGCGTGCGAGCGCGTCCTTCATGAGCCCTCCCATGTCGAACGGTTGCCCGGGGGATTGAGCAAACACCAGTGCGGGCGGCTCGGAGGTAGTCCCAAGAAGCGCGACCACTCCCGCGCTCTGGCGACTCAACTTCTGGGCCAGCAATTTAATGAACGTCAGATCGCGGTCAAGGAAAGTGCGAGTCACGAGTTTTCGACCGCTGCTCTCTGGAGTTTCGGCCAGCAAGCGGCTGGCATGCAAGTCGGCCAACTCCTCCAGCAGGTGCTCACCCGATTTCCGCGCGGCTCGCGCTTCCTCCTGCAACTTCCGGAGCTGTTGGGGAATATCCCAAATGTGGCTCGAAAGCAGACCGCCAGATTCTGCCAGAACGCTGTAATCGTGTCGCGCGGTGGCGACAGCGCGTTTGCCACAAACGAACTCGACTCGCCATCCCCGCCGAGTCTTTTCTGTTTTCCTTAGCAGGATGCAACCAATCTGTCCGGTCGCCGAGACATGCGTCCCGCCGCACGCGGTCAAATCAAAATCATGCACGTCGATGAGCCTGAGCCGGTCGCGTTCGACCGGCGGAATCTTGCGCAGTCCTAAACTCTGCGCCTCTTCCTGCGTCACAAAACGGATGCTGACAGCCCGGTTCTGCGTGACGACATCATTCGCCAAAGCCTCGGCGGCTTCGACCTGAGCGGCGGTTAGGCTCTTCGTATCCAAGTCAATTGAACACGACTCCGCACCCATATGAAACGAAACCGTGGGCAAGTTGAACAGGCGCACGAACGCCGCCGAGAGCACATGCTGGCCAGAATGCTGCTGCATGTGATCGCGGCGACGGTCAACGTCAATCTGACCATGAACTCGGGTTCCCTTGTGAATCGATCCTGCATCTTCTACCACGTGGAGGATCTGCCCATCCTCTCTTTCGGTCACATCGGTCACGCGCAATTTGGTGCTCGCCTGGCCGGGAAGAATCCAGCCCGTGTCGAAAATCTGCCCGCCACTGGTTGGATAGAAGGCTGTGCGATCCAGGATGACGGCGGGACGAGATTCGGAATCCAGCGCAAGATCCAACACTTCCGCATCGAATTCGTACAGAAAAGAATCGTGGTAGTAAAGATGTTCGGTCATGATTTGTTTTTGTAGCGCCGGCATCCCACCCGCCGTGGTGGAGGCGGAACGCCACCACGACAGCCTCCGGGACGGCGGCGCTACTAATAAGGTCCAATGATTCCGGCGATTTGCCGCGAGGTGGGGGCCAATCGATGCTCGGACTTCTTCCGATCCTCGATCACATCCAGATACTTCAAGCCTGAGCCCGTATTAAACAACACCACCGTGTCGTCCGGGCCGAAGAAAGTACTGGCGCGCAACTTGCGATACGCGGCCAGCGCGGCCGCTCCTTCCGGCGCGGCAAAAACTCCTTCCACCCGACCCCATTCCCGCACTGCGTCCATGATCTGGTCGTCGGTGACGGCCAGTGCGACGCCGCCGCTCTTCTTGAGAATATCGAGAATTAAATAGTCCCCGTATGCCTTGGGCACACGAAGACCCGCAGCCAAGGTAGCGGCATTCGGCCAGAAGTCTGAGGTGGGCTTCGCGTCGTCCCATGCCTTCGCGATAGGGGCGCAGCCAGCCGCTTGAACCGCGACCATCTGGGGACGCTCCGCGCCGATCCAGCCCAGGTCTTGCATCTCCTCGAACGCCTTCCACATACCGATCAAGCCGACTCCGCCCCCGGTGGGATAAATAATGCCTTGCGGCATCCGCCATCCCAATTGTTCCGCGACCTCGTAGCCCATGGTTTTCTTGCCTTCCACCCGGAAAGGCTCCTTGAGCGTGGATACGTCGAACCAGCCTTCTTTTTCCTTTCTCTCGCCAACCATGCGCGCGCAATCGCTGATCAGGCCGTCGACCAAGGTGACGTTCGCCCCGTAGGTCTCGCACTCAACTCGATTCGCGAGCGGTACGTCTTTAGGCATGAAAATATATGCCTGCAGGCCAACTGCAGCGGCATAAGCTGCCAGCGCGCTGCCCGCGTTTCCCGCTGAGGGAGCGGCCAATTTTTTCAGACCGTATGCCTTCGCCATCGTGACCGCAACCGACATGCCGCGAGCTTTGAACGAGCCGGTCGGGTTTAAACCTTCATCCTTTATATAGACGTTGGGAAACTCGCGGGACCGTAGCATCGGCGTAAAGCCCTCGCCCAGCGAGACCGGCTCGGCTTCCGGCAGAACCTCGGCGTAGCGCCACATGGTGGGCGTGCGTCCAACCAGCGAAGCAGTCGTGAATTTAGATTTCAGCGGGGCGAGCTTATAGCGGACGTAGAGCACACCACCGTCTTTCGGACAAACCGTCTGCGGACGAGTGGCATCAATCGATGCGCCACACTTTGTGCATTCCAGATGGTCGATGCGGGCCACGCTTGAAAGTTTAGCAAACTTTCTAATGGAGGCCAGGCGTACCCGCCGGCTGGATGGGCGAGGACGCCCGTTCTCCATCGAGCATCACTTCTGTGGGAACTTTGCGTCCAGATCGAGATTCAACTCGAGCACGTTGACACGCGGTTCTCCGAGCCCTAACTGTCGCGGTTGAGTGTTCACTTGAATGAGCTGCTTTACTTGATCTTCGGAAATTCCACGTTGCTTTGCGACTCGTGAGACTTGAAAGTCAGCCGCAGCGGGAGAGATGTCGGGATCGAGGCCTGAAGCGGACGCCGTTATCAAATCGACGGGCACGGGCTGACCCGGATGATCCGCCTGGTTGGTGGCGACATCCGCCTTCACCCGGTCAATCAGATGCTGATTCGTGGGACCGAGTTGGGAGCCGTTGGAATTTGCGGCGTCGTATCCGTTCCCCGCCGCGGAAGGCCGGGAGTGAAAATAGCCGGGTCCAACGAATGCCTGGCCGATGATATGCGAACCTACGACTTTGCCATTTTGCACGATCAGCTGGCCGTTAGCTTTGTCTTTGAAAAAGAGCTGCGCCAGTCCCGTGACCACCAACGGATAAACGATTCCCAGCAGAATCGTGGTCACGAGCGTCATCAGCACCGAAGTTATCAAATTCTTTTTCATGACTGTCCTCTCAGGCCATCCCCAGACTTGTGATGAACATATCGATCAGCTTGATTCCGACGAACGGCACAATGATGCCGCCAACACCGTAGATCCAGAGATTGCGGCGCAAGAGGACAGCAGCTCCCATGGGCCGATACTTCACCCCGCGCAGGGCCAGCGGAATCAGGGCAACAATGATCAGCGCGTTAAAAATGACAGCCGACAAAATCGCCGACTGCGGAGTCTTGAGCTGCATAATGTTTAGCGTATTCAGCACTGGAAACGTAGCGGCAAACATCGCGGGAATAATGGCGAAGTACTTGGCGACGTCATTGGCGATGGAAAACGTGGTCAGGGCGCCGCGGGTCATGAGCAACTGCTTGCCGATTTCCACGATCTCGATGAGCTTGGTGGGATTGGAATCGAGATCGACCATGTTGCCCGCTTCTTTTGCTGCCTGCGTGCCGGTGTTCATGGCCACGCCCACGTCGGCCTGCGCCAACGCTGGGGCGTCGTTTGTGCCATCGCCGGTCATTGCTACAAGCTTGCCTTGCTTCTGTTCGCCCCGGATCAGATCCATTTTGTCTTTCGGAGTCGCTTCGGCGAGGAAGTCGTCGACGCCGGCTTCTCGCGCGATCGCGGCTGCAGTCAGTGGATTGTCTCCGGTGATCATTACGGTCTTGATTCCCATGGCGCGAAGCTGATCGAAGCGCTCGCGCATTCCACCTTTAACAATGTCCTTGAGGTGAATCACGCCGAGAGCCCGGCGATTCTCGGCGACTACCAGCGGCGTTCCGCCGGAGCGCGCGATGTTTTCGACGGCAGCTTGAATTTCTTTGGGAAGAACGGTGCCGTGCTGATTGAGATATTTTGTGATGGCGTCCACGGCGCCCTTACGGATCTCTCGGCCATCCATGTCGACGCCTGACATTCGGGTTTGTGCGGTGAAGGGAATGAATGTGGCTTCCTGCGAAGCCAATTCCCGGCCCCGAAGAGCGTAGCGTTCCTTAGCCAGCACGACGATCGAGCGACCTTCTGGAGTTTCATCCGCCAACGAGGAAAGCTGTGCCGCGTCCGCCATTTGCGCTTCGGTGATCCCAGGCGCCGGAACGAATTCTGAGGCTTGCCGGTTTCCCAGAGTAATGGTTCCTGTCTTGTCGAGCAGAAGCGTGTTGACGTCGCCGGCAGCTTCGACCGCGCGTCCAGACATGGCTAACACGTTGTGTTGCACCAGGCGGTCCATGCCAGCAATTCCGATGGCGGAGAGAAGTCCGCCGATAGTGGTCGGAATCAAGCAGACCAGCAACGATACCAGCACAAAAACGGTTTGCGGTGAACCGGAGTAAATGGCGAAGGGCTGCAGAGTCACGACGGCCAGCAAGAAGATAATCGTCAGCCCTGCCAGCAGAATGTTCAGCGCAATTTCGTTTGGCGTCTTCTGGCGCTCGGCTCCTTCTACCAACGCGATCATGCGATCCAAGAATGTTTCGCCTGGGTTGGATGTAATTTTGATTTTCAGCCAGTCCGAGAGCACTCGCGTGCCACCGGTCACGGCTGACCGGTCGCCACCAGCTTCACGGATCACCGGCGCGGATTCTCCGGTAATCGCGGATTCGTCTACCGAAGCCACACCCTCGAGAATCTCACCGTCGCTAGGGATAAACTCACTGGCTACAACTCTCACCAAGTCGCCAGCACGAAGTTTGGAGCTGGCGATCTGTTCGATCTTGCCATCGGGTAACAAACGATTAGCAATCGTCTCGGCGCGAGCTTTACGCAGAGAGTCGGCTTGGGCTTTGCCCCGGCCTTCCGCCATGGCCTCGGCAAAATTGGCGAACAAGACCGTGAACCAGAGCCAGAGCGTGATCTGGAGGTTGAAGGCGAACGCCCCTTGATGCCTCAGTACGTCGCGGATCAACAAAATCGTCGTAGCCACACTGCCAACTTCGACCACGAACATCACCGGATTCTTCATCATGTTCCGTGGATCGAGCTTCACCAGCGAATCCAAGAGCGCGCGGCGCACGATCTTCATGTCCCAGATCGATTTCGATTTCTTCTCTGCCATAGTTCCTCAGAAAGTCTTTCCGACTGACATCAACAGGTGCTCGAGTATGGGGCCCAGGCTCAGTGCGGGGAAAAAAGTCAAGGCTCCGACGATCAGAATTACGCCCAC
>Ga0206980_1040_pt1 | contig 23412 bp, 13 predicted proteins | sample Alteio_BWMinCont_20_FD_153494 | JGI IMG/M metagenome (GOLD analysis project Ga0206980, IMG submission 153494) | Enriched cells from forest soil in Barre Woods Harvard Forest LTER site, Petersham, Massachusetts, United States -... | ecosystem: Environmental > Terrestrial > Soil > Temperate forest >...
CTTCGCGATCCTATTGGTATTGCCGGTTGTATATCACCCTGGAATTTACCACTCTATTTATTTACCTGGAAGATAGCACCTGCACTTGCTGCGGGTAATTGCGTAGTTTCAAAACCATCTGAAATTACACCAATGACTGCCTTTATGTTATCTCAGCTTTGTGTCGAAATTGGTTTCCCTAAAGGTGTGTTTAATATTGTACATGGCCTCGGACCTAAGGTTGGCAGCGCCATTGTTTCACATCCTGAGATCAAAGCCGTATCGTTTACGGGTGGTACAAGAACAGGCGCCGAAATTGCACGTGTGGCTGCACCTATGTTCAAAAAACTTTCTTTGGAACTGGGTGGCAAAAACCCGGTATTAATATTTGCCGATTGCGATTGGGATAAAATGATGAAGACCACTATCACATCATCATTCACTAATCAGGGCGAAATATGTTTGTGTGGTTCACGAATTTTAGTGGAGAAAAACGTATATAAAAAATTCACGAAAAAGTTTGCGGAAAAAGCGAAGGCCATGAAAGTAGGCCCGCCAATGGAAGACAGCAGCAGGTTGGGGGCCATTGTTTCAAAACTGCATTTTGATAAGATACTTTCATATATAGAACTTGCAAAGCAAGAAGGTGGAAAAATTCTATGTGGCGGCAATACAGTTAAATTATCCGGTGAAGAAAAAGATGGTTGGTATATTGAGCCAACTGTTATTGAAGGGTTGCCTTACAACTGTCGCACCAATATGGAAGAAATATTTGGCCCTGTGGTTACCATTATGCCATTTGAAACAGAAGAAGAAGCACTGCAATATGCCAACGCTACAGAATATGGACTTACATCTATATTATGGACAGAAAATTTAACCCGTACACATAAATTATCTGCGGCATTACGTTCGGGTATTGTATGGGTTAATTGTTGGTTATTGAGAGACCTGCGTACACCATTTGGTGGTAGCAAAAGTTCGGGTGTAGGGCGCGAAGGCGGTTGGGAAGCCATGCGTTTTTTCACAGAACCTAAAAACGTTTGCATTAAATTGTAAAAACTGATTTTCGTCATAAAACTTTGATATTCAGCATCTATTATTTATACTTGTAGTGATATTATTCGTCGAATCACTAACAATCGCTACAGGATTGAGCAAGAGGAGTTCAAATTTTATTAATGCACTAATTGCTATTGTTTCAATAGCAGGAAGTGTTGTTTACCTCAGTAGGACACTACCAGGCTACTTTGAAGAATTGCAATGTTCAAACTGTGGCGCTGCCAGAGATATGTCGTTTATGCATTATTGGTATCGCTGGACCTTATGTATATTATCGATTGTTGCGGGTGTACGCCTCATCAAAAATATGACAGGTACCCGACGTCTGTATTACACAATATTCATTGGTGTAATATTTGTAGCTGTGCACGACCTGATTAAAGAGCTATCTGTTTTAAGCACTGCTGATATAATTATGTATACCGTATTGCCTTTGGCCATTTCAGTAATTGGTTTTATTTATTTTAAAACCTTTTACTTATCCTCTTTAAAAAGAAGTTAGAGTTTTATTTTAGGCAGCACAAAAGCAATTAACTGCTTTAGGCATTCTTCGTAAGTAGACTTCCCTGCATCAATTACCAAGTCTGCATTTTTTGGTTCTTCAAAAGGAGCTGATATTCCTGTAAAATCCTTTATCTCTCCTTTGCGCGCTTTCGCATAAAGGCCTTTTGTATCTCGTTTCTCACAAACTTCAAGCGGAGTATTTACATACACCAAATTAAAGTCAGCAGGACCAATAATGTTTTTCGCCAACAGTCGTAGTTCTTCCGTAGGGCTCACAAAAGAGTTTATAGTTATTACGCCGCTGCTTGCAAATAGTTTTGATACTTCAGCTATGCGCCTTATATTTTCGTGCCTGTCTTTTTCTGAAAAGCCGAGATCACTATTAATGCCCGTTCTTACATTATCGCCATCCAGCAAATACGCCAAGTGGCCATTATCGTGCAAATATTTTTCTAAGCCAATAGCCAAAGTTGTTTTACCTGAACCTGATAGGCCGGTCATCCAAATAACAATACCACGCTGTTTAAGAAGAAGCTCTTTATTCTTCCTGTCTACTACTTTATCGAATATTGGGAATACGTTATTTGCTCCCTGCTGCGGCATCTTTGGTTGCTGTTTTTGCAGGCCATGCATTGTTGGTACGATCCATATCAGGCATTACGTTATCAGGGTCGATAGTTACTGACACTATTGGACTGGTAGAAGCATAGTGGAATGTCCATTTAGCACCCGCTTGCCATATTTCAGCCGGTAATGTAACTCGGCCCGATTGTCCGTTCGATTCCTTTACTTCAACAATTACGGGCATTACCATTTGCCTTAAGTTCTTCACGGTTATATCTACACCTTTCGAACCTTGCGTAGTATCCCCACCGGCATACTTTACATCGCTAACCGATTGGTCGAGTGTGTATCCTTTGTAGAACCACTCTTTCCAGAACCAAGTAAGGTCTTCACCTACTCCATCATTCATGCTGCGGAAGAAATCCTTTGGGGTTGGATGTTTAAATGCCCACAGGCTTGTATAATTACGGAAAGCATAATCAAAACGCTTTGGGCCAACTATATATTCACGCAACATATATAAAGCAAATGCAGGCTTATAATAACAAAGCATACCAATTTCGCGGGTCGACATAGCATCTTCAACCGTCATTATTGCGCTGGTATCACGTTTCATAAAGTTAATAATAGGGTCAACTGTTTCAGGCTTGTTGTATTCACCTTTGTTAAAATTCTGTCCCGAATAAATATTAATGAATGTGTTGAAGCCTTCATCCATCCATGCATATTTACGTTCGTTAGAACCTACAAGCATTGGGTACCAGTTATGGCCAAATTCGTGGGTAATAACAAAGAACAATTGCGATTTGATAGATTTCCATGAACAGAAAACAATGCCCGGATATTCCATACCACGAACATTACCTGCTACGTTAGATGCAACCGGGTAAGGGAATTCAAAATAGGTATTTGAATAAAACTCAATAGAACCCTTTACATATTCGGTTGCTCTGCCCCATGCAGTATCAGCCGCACTTTCAGCCGGATAAAACGACATTGCCAAACATTTTTTACCGCTTGGCAAATTAATACGTGCAGCATCCCAAATAAACGCATTTGAACATGACCAGCTTGCATCGCGGGTATTATTGATCTTGTAATGCCAGGTAAGGTTGCCCGATGATTTAGGACGAGAACTTGTTTTACCAATTTCATCAGCACCTACTATAAATACACGGGCATCACTTCCCTTTGCTTTGTTAAGTCTGTCAACCTCAGTAGTAGTAAGTACTTCAGTTGGGTTCTGCAGTTCGCCCGAACCAGCTACTATCATATTAGCTGGAACCGTAACGGTAAAATCTATGTTACCATATTCCAAATAAAACTCCGATGCACCTAAATAGGGCTCAGTGTTCCATCCTTTCACTTCATCGTACACACACATACGTGGGTACCATTGTGCTATTTCATATATCCTTCCGTTCTTGGTCTCAGTCCTTCCCATACGATCTGATCCGTCAGGCGGAACTAAGAAACTGTAAGCTATCTTTATTGTAACCGTTCCTTTAGCTTTTAAAGGTGATTTAAGCCTTAACTGCATACGGGTATCAGTAATTACATATTCAGGAGTAGTAGAAACTTTATCGGCACCGGTTACTGAAACAGAGCTAATACTATCGCCTCCCTGAAACTCAACATTGCCAAAACGACCACCACCAATTGGTGTTTTATAATGGCCTCTTGATGTTGGAGTAAATAAATTTTGGTCGAGTTGCAACCACAGGTATTTTAATTCGTCAGGGCTATTGTTGGTGTAGGTAATTTCTACGGTTCCGGCAATTTGCTTCTTAGCAGTATCTAATGTTACTGCAATTTTATAGTCGGCATGGTTTTGCCAGTAACTAGGGCCAGGGGCTCCACTTGCACTGCGGTATGGTGTACCGGGTTCATCTAAAAATGTAGGGTCGAAAGCCTGGTGAGCATCGTAATAACCACCTTGAGCATTACATACCTGGAAGCTCATCATTAAAGAAAGAGCTGCAATTGCCGATACTATTTTCATAAAGGGATTGTTTAGAGAACGACGAAAATAGCAAAAATCCCATTTATTGGGCTTATTAGACAGAAGAGCTACTGTGTAATGTACTGGTTACTAGGTCAATTAACCGACATTATTCACCACTTAATCTATAACTTTAAGCTCTATTGCGCATCTCCTGCACCCATATCAGGGCCCATGTCAATATTGTTGTTCTTCTTCTTAAATAAGGTCAAATCGGTTTGACCGAACTTATAACTAAGTGTAAACTGGAAGAAGTGAGGATCTCTGCGACGTGAATTTGTCTCGGTATATAATGGAACGCCTAATGGATTAGTCGCAGTCATAGTGCTACCCTGCACAGAAGTGCCAAAAATATCTTTCACACTAAAAGTCATCGATAGCTTACTCTTAAAGAAATCCTTTTTAATTGCTCCATCAAGTGAGTAATTAGGGTCAATATAGCCGCTGGCAGATGGGGTAATACCACCACCCATGCCTCCGCCCATACCCATGCCACCACCGCCCCAACGGCCACCGCCGCTACCACCGGGTGGTACTTCAGCTTTCGATAAGTAGTTGCCATTGAACTGCAGACTGAAATTCTTAGGTAACTTAAAGGTCAAATTAAGTTTTGCAAAATAGCTCAGGAATTTTTTTGCAGTATCAGGTATTCCTAAATTAGTTGCATTGATAGATGACTCAAAGAAGTTGATGTTACCCGTAATATCTAACCAGCTACCAATGGAGTTTTGTGAAGTAAGCTCTAAGCCTTCTGAATACGCATAGTTAGCATTTTCGTAAGTGCTGAAATATTGTATCTGGTTTAATATCGGGTTATTCTGAAATGAATCTAGCTGAGTTGTAATAATGTTATAAGTGATCTTATAATATGCCGATAACAAAATATTATTCCGCTTATCAAAATTCTTTATGAGGTTCAACTCGAACGAATGCATATAACTAGGCTTCAGGTTAGGGTTACCGGTTTGTATGTTGGTCGAGTTAGAGTAATTATTAATCACCAGTTGACTAAAATTAGGACGTGTAATGTGCGTTGTATAACTCAATTGCAAGTCTGCATTCTCGGTTAAATGATAAGTTGCAAAAGCGCTTGGGAAGAAAAACAACAGCGATTGTGGTGCAAGCTTCAAAGTGTCTAAAGAAGTTGCAACCTGGCCACTATAAAAAGACTGTTCTACCCTAACTGCAGCCTGCGCGCTTAACAGAGCGCTAAAATCATGGCTATAACTAACATAGCCTGCATACACTTGTTGGTTATAATTGGTAGTGTTGCTTTCGCCGGGTATTTCTCCGTAGTTAAGAAGCGTTATGTCACTCACACTATGTACATTATTAATAGTAGCCATAGCGCCTGCATCAAGCTTAGTTTTTTTCGAAAGTGGATCTGTAAAATCGAACTTACCTACATAATACCCACTATTACCATTACTGGTTTGCTGCTCATCAATTCTGGATATTTCAGAACCCGAAGCATTATAGTTCAAAATATCATATGTTCCGTTACCTGTAGTACTGCCTTCATTAGCCGTTATACTTGTAGTGAAATTTTCTTCGTCTTTCGGGTAAAGATGCTTGAACAAAACAGATGCACCTACGTTATTAAACACACGCGGCGAATTTGAATACTCAACAGTACTTGAATTGGTTGATGGATTTGATCCATGCATTGTATCGGTAGTAGTGCGCAAAACATCTGAACTTGTAAAATTGCCGGTACCATATGTACCGCTAATAGTCAACGTATTTCGGTTATCAATAAAATAATCGAAACCTGCACGTGCAAAACCAAAATAACCATTCATTGTATTTGTATCATGCTGGTTAAGGTCTAAATACGGTGGAGGGTTACCTGTCTTATCAGTGCTATCGGCATTCTTCGTTTCGGTACCATACATTTTATGTTTTATCTGTTTATAAAACACATCGGCAAATACGTTTATCTTTTTCTGCCTCACATTAAGATCAAGTCCTGCCGTAAGCTTACCATATTCATCTACTCCGCCACGTACCATGCCGTTGTAACCCAATGCCTGGTTATGTTTCATAATAATATTTATAATTCCGCCGCCGCCAGCTGATGCATCATATTTTGCTGAAGGATTCGTGATCACTTCTATCTTGTCAATTTCATCTGCCGGTATTTGGTCGATGGTAAGTGTACTCGGCATACCATCTATATATATTTGTGGTGAAGAATTACGTAATGTTACATTACCATCAATGTCAACATTTACCGAAGGAATTGTTTTTAAAACATCTTCAGCCGTACCACCCGCATTGGTAATACTTTTACTAACATCAAATACGCGTTTATCTAATTTAATTTCCATTGGTGGAGGATCTCCGCTAACGGTAACTGTACCTAATTGATGCGAGGTAGAACTTAATTTTATATTTCCTAAGTCTTTATCTACAATATCTATCAATCCTTCTATCCCAGCCATTGGGTTGCTGTTATCGCCACCTTGAGCAGCCATCATCTTCTTCCTTTTCGCCATCATTTGGCTCAAGTCAAATGTAACAGTGCTGGTATAAACATTATACCCCATCGAACTTATTTGAAGGGTATATTTTATAGGCGTAAACATAGGTCCGGCTACAGGCAATTTCTCTAAACTAAACTCACCATTATCTCCGGTAAGCTGCCCCGCAATAACAACTGTCTTCATCGTTTTTGAAACCGAATCCCATTTAGGGCCCGTAAGTTGAACCGCAGCAAAAGGTATAACCTGCCCGGTAATGCTATCTACTACTTTACCGTAAAAGTGACCCGAGTTCATGGCACCCTTCATAGCACTGCCTCCGCCCGCACCACTAAACCCACCCATTTGGGCAGTAACGCTTAGCGTAAAAAATAAAAATACAACAAGACTAGCTAAGGAATACCGTTTCATATGGAGAATTTTGGGATGGCAAATTTACAAAGAATCGCGCTTCATGGGGCCACCATGCATATCCATCTGATGACCAATGTGTTTACTCATGTTTTGCATGAGGTCATCATACTTCTTTTTTTGATCGGGAGTACATAATTGCCGGATAGCTAATGAGCTTCTGAACATTTCCTTTTGCACTTCTACACGGTACACGCCAACCGAATCGGCATACATAAAGGCGTGAACACTATCAGGGGTATCGTTTGTCATGCATTTAAATATTTCCTTTTGCAACCTTCCTATCTGAGCCTGATATTTCTGCATTCTATCAGCATGATTGTGAAATATTTTATCTGCCTGTGCTTGCTGCTCGTCGGTAAAATCGAGTTGTTTGGTAAGAAACATACCACCTTTATCTGACATACCGCCATGCATTTCGCCCGGCATGTGATGCATCTTATTATTATGCCCTTTAATGTGCATCATCCACCAGCTTCCCAAAAAAGCCAGGTTAAGCAGAAGCATCACTATTAATATTGCGTTGGTAAGTCGGGTATTCATTTTAATAAATTCAATTATTTATTGTCATCTGCGTTACGGTTCCAGAAGCTCCCGTGAAAACCTCCATAATCTCCACGGTGAGCCTTGAAACCTCTGTGGAAGTTCCCAAAACTGCCATGCTCCCTTCCACGAAAGCCACAACGATACTCCATTCTGTGATGCCAGTGATGTGCCGAACAGTGTGCTACTGCAAAGAACAGGACATTAAAAACAATTAATATGATCAATAATATGTTGGTCAACTTAGGGTTATTCATGACTCTTGGTTATTTTATTGTTTAGCCAATCGGTATTTACATCTGCTACTGTATAATCATTAGCCAGGTCGTCGATGGTTGCTGTAACAGTAGGTGTTTGCGGAGCAGGAGACTCAAACACATATTTTATAGTATATGCATTTAAACATATAAGAATAAGAACGGCCGCAGCTTTTAGCAAAACAGATACCGATATAAACGGCTCCTCTTTTACTGCTTTTATACGCTGCATCGTTTTTTCAGTAAACTGTGCAGGAGCATTAATGGGGATAATGCCCCTGGCAGTTTCTAACGAGCGTTCAATCTCTCTTTCTATGTTGTTGTTCGTTTCCATATCCAAGTAATTAGACGATGCTACTTTTTAAAACTTGTGCTATTGTAATAATACTGATGCAATTTTTTTCGCAATGCCGCCCGTGCCCTGAATAACAACGCCTCCACCGACGATATGCTTACTGACATAGTTTCTGATATTTCCTTATAATTCATACCCTGCATTTCATACAGAACAAATGCAGTGTTTTGGTTCTCGGGTAAGGTATCAAGTGCAGCATAAAGTACTTTGGCGTGTTCCTTATTTTCTAATACTATACCCGGATGTTGAAAATTGCTCGGTATCTCAATTGGTTCTTCATCTTTATTAAAAAGAGGTTGCAATAATGCAAAACGCTTTTTACGTTTGGTAAACTTTAAATGGTCGTAGCACTTATTTATTGCAATACGGTAAAGCCAGGTCTTTATATGTGCTCCTTCGCGAAAGGTGTGTATACTCTTAAAAGCCTCTACAAAAACTTCCTGTGAAATATCTTCGGCATCCTCAGCAATAGGTACTATACCTAAACACAGGTTGAAAATGCTTTTACCAAAGTTGTCTACCAACAACCTAAACGCATCTTCGTCCTTATTTCTTAACGCTGATATATCTATTTCTAAAGGCATGGAGTATCCTATAAGCATTAGACGATTACCTTGTTATAAAACCTTTGTTTTATTTTCACCATGTTCTTCATATCCGACTTGTCGTGAAAATTAATGTATCTTCACTTTCGAAAAATCTATTGCTGTTTAGCATGGCTTGGCTAAGGAAACTATTCGGTTTAAAAATAACAAAGTGGCTGTTCGGCATAACCCTTTTTATGGTTATTGCCACCTGGTTTTGCAACTATTGGGTAATAACATCTACCCGAAACCAGCTATTTAATACGGTCGAAAATGTTCCATGCCGCAAGGTTGGTCTGTTATTAGGCACCAACAAATCGTGGCACGGTGCTGAGAACCCTTACTTTAAATACAGGATAGAGGCGGCGGTAGCGCTTTTTAAGTCGGGTAAAATAAAACACATAATTGTAAGCGGAGACAACCACCTGAGTTATTACGATGAGGCAAAAGACATGAAGGATTCCTTATTAAAACAGGGAATACCTGATTCATGTATCACACTCGATTATGCCGGCTTCCGCACACTCGACTCTATGGTGCGCTGTTTAGAAGTATTCGGGCAGGACAGCGTTACGGTTATTTCGCAAGCTTTTCATAACGAGCGAGCCATTTTTATTGCCAACTATTATAAGATGCATGCTATTGGTTTTAACGCACAAGACCCTCCTGCAATATTCTCCGTTCAAACTAAAGTGCGCGAATACCTGGCTAAGTTCAAAGCTGTTCTCGATCTGTATGTATTACATACATCTCCACACTTCCTTGGCCAAAAGGAAAAGATCTAAGTCTCTCCTTTCTACCTCTTAACGGTATATCCTTTTAGTAGTAACTCCACCAGGGGTCTGTATCCTTATTATATACATTGCGTTGGTAGAAGGCAATGGTATCTGAACTGATTCATCCATTACATCCTTCACAATCTCTTGTCCAACCTGCTGGCCCAATGTGTTATATACCGTTATAATGGCTTGCTGTGTTTGGGTTAATGTAAATCGTGCCTCTGCACCTATTTCATTACGGAACACATCAACTGCTTCGCTTGTACTCTCGTTTGTAACGTTAGCAATAACAGGCAACACGCAAGCAGCGCCAGCTTCCAGTTTCTTAAAGTGTAGTATAAACTTGTAATTGGCACCGGTGGTTAATTGGTATGTATAGGTGGTGCCTTCTTCTACTTGCACAAGTTTACCTGTCTTTAAGTCTTCTAATTGTACGCAATTATATTTGGTAAGGTCGTTTATACCTGTAAATGTTAAAGTATAATTACCACTAATATCTCCACCTGCATAGAACATAATGTCCTGGTTATTACCATCGGTTGCAGGTAATAAGTTACGGCTTAAGAATTTTGAATCGCTGCTAAGTGTGTACAATACAGGAGCTCCCTCAGTAAGGCCTTTTCTGTAAAGTACATCTTCCTTACCATCATATATTGTTTGTGCTTTATTATCAAAACCTATTAACGCGTTACCGGAATAAGTATTTACATTTTCGGTTAAAGTAATTCTCAGGTAATTTGGTGTTAATGCAACCACTGGGCCATAAACCGGTTGATCGAGTGTAGTAGTTTTAGCTGCTTCAGCAAAAGTCATTGAACCTGCTGTATTAGCCAATACTAAGAATCCCTGATGCTCTGGTATTACATTAGGTTGAGAAGCCAATGCACAACCAGTACAAGAAGCAGTAGTTCCGTCAGAGCTCTCCCAATTACCCGTAGATCTGTCGTATACACTAAAATCATTTCCTAATAATGAGGTATTTGATCCCTGTGCTCTTAAAGCTGTCCATGCTAATGGGCAATCGTAAGGATTACCTACCAGGTTGCTACCAGTATTACTATGAGTAACACCATATGTAAATGTACCATAGGTTGGCAAACCATGCGTAGCAAAAGTAAATGGCGCAAAAGAAGATAGTGAATTAGCCATATAAATATATAAGCCTAAGCCTGGTGTGAGAGGTTGAGAGGTAGTAGTAACCGCCACATATGCATCAGTAGGTTCATTAATAGTATATACAGATTGGAAGCCGCCTGCGTTTCCATCAGGGCCGCCAACACCACTCATATAAAAGCCCGGATCGTATGCCCAATCATGCAAGGTAGATGCCTGTGAAGGAGCCGCAAGTGCTTCGTAAGCTGCTTTTGTACCTGACACATAACGTTGTATGGTAAATGGCAGCGTAATGCTTGCACCGGCTGCAACAGGTGCTATACGTGCAGTAAGTGACGGCGTAGATAACATGGTAAGAGAATCGCTGCCCGTTAAACTGCTGGTGCCATTTAAAGTAAGTATATTTTGCAATGATTCAACCTTTGTACTAACATTAACAGCGGCACTATTATTTAGGGTAGCGTTATAGAAAGATATGGTGTTTGTTCCATTTACGTTCTCAGCGCCGCTCTTATTAAAGCTAACCGTACCCGTTTGAGCGGTAAAGGTTGAATTGTTAGTTAAGTCTCCCGAAAGTGCCAATGTACCATTATCGCCTAAGAATGTACCGCCCGAAGCATTGGTAAATAATCCTGTTACAGTCATAGTTGTTAGCGAACCACAATCAAACGTACCGCCTGAATTAATTTTAAATGTTCCTGCGGCAGTTTCGTCCTTTGCAATTATAACATTGTATCCACTTATAGCAACGTTGTTGAAAGTAGTAGTTGCTGAACCTCCAATAGTTTGTGTTGTGCCCGAACCATTAAACGTGGTTGTAGAAGTACCGCCTGTAAATGCGGCAGTAGCATTGTTATTGGTAAAATTACCGCCTACATTTAAACCTCCTGAACCCAACGTTATATTGCCACCGGCAGCATTAAGGGTCACATTACTATCAACAGCTAAGGTATTGCTACCAACTGCGAAAGTTCCGCCCGCAGCTGTAAAATTAGCAACCAGTGAATCGTTAGCCGCATTCATAGTAACGGTTCCTGATTTGCATGTTACATCATAAAATGTTGTAGCTACACTAGATACGCCATTACCTATATTTTGGGTGCCATTAAAATACACAGTGCCTCTTTCAGCATTAAATGAAGTGGTTGCATTATTATTATTAAAGCCACCATTAACAACTAATGAATAGTTTGAATTCGACACATCAAATTTTCCACCTCCGCTGTTAATAGTGAATATACCTCCCACCAAAGTTGAATCGGCCAATGTAACCTTACCACCTGAGAAGGTGTTGGCGATGGTTATGTTATTAAAATTCGTTGTTTCATGCGTTGCGCCATTCATACCGCCTATTACTTGATTTGCAGTACTACTATTAAATGTCACCGTTCCTGTACCGCCTGTAAAGCCGGCAGCACCTCTGTTATTAGTAAAGTTTCCGCTAATATTTAATGGGCCTGTTGTAAAGGCAAGGTTACCATCAGTATTAATAGTGGCATTACCGAGCAGTGCAATTGTATGCGTAGACGCAGGTAGTTGAACTCCTGTTGATGAGGTACCGTCGCCCACAATTAAGTTACCGTTTATAGTAAGGTTAGCAGCCGGAGTTTTTGTGCTGCCACCAACAGCATTACCCGAATAGCAATATAGATTACCGTAATTAGTTGCGTTGAATATTGTCTGGTTAGCATTAGCCTCATAAATAACTGTACTATTATTAGTGAGCGTTGTATTAGCAGCAGTTACGTTGAGAGGGAATATCACTGCCGTAGCGTTAATTTTTGAACCCAGTATTAGTGTTGCGTTATCCTGAACATCTAATTTAGTTGCAGCAGCACCTTTAAAGTTATATTGCTGGCAATGAAACACACCCTTTTCAAGAGTATCGTTTGTACTCACAGTTAAAACATTATTACCTATTAAGAACAAGGTATCAGTTGGGTTAGCAAGGTTCATTGTCAACTTCTGTATGGTCATGGTTTTTAACCCTGCACTCCCAATATAGTTCTTACTTGTAGTGTTTCCTGTAAATAAAATAATGCCCGAGCCTGAATTAAAATTAGCCGTTGAATTATCAAAGAAAGCGCTGCCAATACTTAATGTGTTAGGCGATAGATTTACAAATGTGCCGGCTGTTGATGCAGTTATCAGGGCAAGTGTATCAGAAATAACTTCGGGTTTGGTAATACTTAAACTACCGTTCTGAATATTTACATCATTAAAAGTTGTCGAAGCAGTCCCGGTTAAAGTTGAAGGAGCTGTTTCATCAAACACAACAAGTCCTTTACGGGCAATAAATGCTGCGCTTGAATTATTATTAGTAAAGTTACCTTTATAGGTTACTGTATAATCGCTCGCTGAAACATCGAACGTACCACTTGTAATTAAAAAAGCCTTATTAACCAATATTGGGTTTGCTAATACTACCGCGTCAGTACCTGTACCTAATAAGGTTACATTATAGAACTGCATTGGCAAACCTGATCCACCGCCTGTTCCGCTAATAGTTTGTGTTGCACTTGCTCCGTTAAATGTAGTAGTATTAGTACTATAATTATATGTGCCGTTCTGCACAAAGTTTCCGGCGAGTTTTAAAGCGCCGGCACCAGTATAGGTAAGTGTTCCGTTAATTACCAGGTTACCTGAAACAGTAACTGCATAAGTAAAACCAGTTACCAAACCACCTGTATAAATATTTAAGTTGGCTGCTTTTAAAGTTCCTGCCGCTGCAGCAGGGAAAGTTATAGTACCGTAATTACCAATATTTCCGCTTGCATTAAGTACTCCGGCACCAGAAAATGTAATAGAAGCGCCTGTATTGTTGTATACACTGTCTACGGAACTTGATTGAATTAAGCTACCTGTACTAAATGTCATTGGAGTGGAACTATTATTATAAAGACTTTTACTTATTGTGGCAATAACCGTTCCGCCCGTAAATGTAGCAGCACCATTATTATAAAAATACCCTGCAGCCAATGTTCCACCTCCTCCAAATGTTATTGTACCATTATTATTTATATGTGATGAAGTTGGTGCTATTATACCTGCCAATTTACCCGCAGCCGAATAACTTATAGTACTACTTGGATCGTTATAAAGGCTATCAGTTATGTTTAAAATTCCCGTAGTAAATGTTATTGGCTTACCACTACCGCTATAATTATAAACAATTGCTGCTGTATCTGTTGAGGCAGCCCCCGTAAATGTAGCGCCGAGGTTATTGTATACATTTTTTGCAGCTAATGTACCGGCACCCGCAAATAAAATAGTACCATTATTGTTAACGTCGTTAGCTACGGCTAGCCTGCTATTAGCGCTATTGGTAAACGAAACAGTAGCGCCGCTTATGATATTAGCGCTATCGCTTACACTCATTTTTACGCCGGACATAGCCAAAGTACCGCTATTTACATTTAGTTCATGCCCTACTATTTCGGCAGGTGCCGCGTGTGTACCTGTTACTGTTACTGAAAATGTTGGAGTTGTATTTATATTTAAATTATAAAATGTGGTTTGTGCGGTACCCGAGATATTTACACTTGCCCCATTTGTAAAATTAACTATGCCGGTGTGAGCACTAAAAGACGGCGCAGTAACACTGCTATTGGCCCAACCGCCGTTACAGGTAATTGTATAGTTTGATGCTGTTACATCCAATGTACCAAGTGTAATAGTCGTTGTATTATTAATAGTTATAGGGTAACCTAATGCAACAGCTTTGCTACCCAGGTTATCTATAGTAAGGTTATAAAAGGTAGCAGAAAGTGCAGTACCCCCGATGGTTTGCGAACGGTTTTGTGCCAATGTTGCAGCCATTGTAATGGTACCCGTACCTGGCGCAAAAACCCCATTATTATTAACGGTAAAATTATTTTGAATTGTAATGGCATTTGTGGTTGCAGTTAATGTTGCAACACCAGTTGAAAAACCATCACCAATTACCAAGTTTCCGGCAACAGTAAATGCTGCCGCACTGGATAATGTATTATTTGTTGTAGCAGAACCTGTATATACATAGAGATTACCATATGTAACCGGAGCGGTTGATATTACTTGAGATCCATTGGCTTGGTAAATAACAGTACTTGTTGCATTGAGGGTGGAAGTTTTGAACGCCGGGTAAGTTGCGACTGTGGTATTATTCTGAAGACCCAAAATGAATGTTGTTCCTGCACCCAGATTAAACGTAGTAGTAGCAGGTGTGGCCGTAATACTATTGGTTTGGCTATGCAATACACCCGTAGTTACAACCAATGCAGTACCTACAGATAAATTAGATTGGGTTACATACAGCGTATCAGTTTGATGCTTTAAGTTCACAGTTAAATTAGTAACAGTTATACCATTGCTTCCTCCAATATAATTACCAGTCGTTGCATTACCACCAAAATTTAATACACCTGTGCCGGTGGTAAATGTCCCATTATCTAAAAACGCGTTTCCAACATATAATTGAAAGGTCGAATTTTTAAATGTGCCTGTTGCTGCTATATTCAAAGTATCTAATACGGTATCATTAGCCAAGGCAAGGGTAGCGGTAACACCACCACTAAATACTACATCATTAAATGTAGATGTTTGTGTGCCGCCTATTGTAAGAGTATTGGTCGAAAAAGTTACAGTTCCCTTTCTTGCTACAAAAGCTCCTTTAGAAGAATTATTTGCATAATTACCCTTGATAGTTACTGAATAATCATAAGGCGAAACGTCAAAAACACCTCTAGTAATGGTAAATGTACCGTTGGTTGTTAGCGGAGTTCCTAACGTTATAAAATTGGAAACGGCAGAACTATTAATAACAAAAATATCAAATGTAATCGGGTTTGTACCACCTAATGTTTGGTTAGTTGATCCATTACAGGTTACAGTTGCTGCGGTGCCTGTATAACTACCATTAAAAGTATAATTACCAGCAATATTAAAATGACCTGCGAATGTGCCGAAATTTATATCTCCGTTATTGGTTAAATCGCTTTTGGCTGTATATGTGCCTGTTGAAGTAAATGATACACCCGTACTACCACCAATAATACTGGTACCATTCACAGTAAGAGTACCTGTACTTAATGTTATTGCAGGATCTGTAGTACCACTCATAACTAAGTTGTTGCTAACAGTAATACTACTGGTGCTAGTGGGAACAATTTTGCCTGCACCACTTAAATTTAAATTACCACCAACTGTAATTAATCCTGTACTTGTTGCAATGGTACCCGCACTAATGTCCAAATCGCCACCAGTGGTTATGGTACCTGTTGAGGTAATTGAAATTGCAGGATTCATTGAGCTTGAATTTATTAATTTGCCTGTACCGGTTGGATTTATTTTACCGGTTGAAACTGTAATTGTTCCTGATCCATAGTTAGTAATATTACCTGTTGGAGTTATTGATGCGCTTCCTACAATGATATTTCCGTTATTATAAACTCTAACTGCATCCAACGTTCCTGCACCGGTATATGTTAAAGTGCCGGAGTTAACAATATCATTACTTGCAGTTACGTTACCTGTACTAAAACTAAGTGCTCCGGTACTACCAATTATTAGTGAGTCTGATATGCTTAGGATACCAGTAGTGAACACTAAACTCCCTCCTGTTATATTTCCCTCTGTAACAAAAAGGGTCTTTGCACCTACAGAAAGAGTTCCGGCTATTACGCTAAGTCCTGCAGCAATATTTTGATTACTTGTGTTACAAGTAACTGTTTTACCCGAAGCACTAATAATTAAATTATTGAATGTACATACACCTGTAATAGTAGATGTTCCTTTAATAGTAACATCGCACACGTCGCCCATTGAAGGAGACATATTAAAAACACCCGGCGCAGTAAGAGTAATACTACCCCCTATGCTCATTGTGCTAGTAGCTGTTAAAATTGTATTGGCTTCAATAGTACCTTTTGCTGCAATTGTAACTGCACCTCCTACAGTTAAAGTACCTGCACCGTTAAATGAAGGTGTTCCATACCCGGTTCCACCTATAATCAGTTCTCCAACTACTGCCGCAGTACCCACGGTTAACGAAGCACAGTTAGCTGGGGCTGAAGCATCTAGAGTTACGGTAAAAGTACCTGCTATTGTTACAGCATCTGAGCCGGTTGGTATAGTTCCGGTACTCCAGGTAGATGTTAAATTCCAAGGGCCGCTCGCTTTTGCCGAAATTGCTACTGCCATTACATTAGCCGAAGCCAAAAGACAAACAATAAAGATGATTCGTTTAAATATATTCATAGTACTGTAGTATTATCGTGTTAAAACTTAATGGTAAATTAACGCTATTGTTTTGCCATAAAAGCTGACCTCAGTCAACTTTTCCGTTAAACTTAACGGAAGCATAAAATTTAAATAATTGTATAAATTCTTGTTCATACGTAATTGCTTATTAACCAGGAAATTACTCTGTTTTTGATTTTGGTTGCGCCCTAAGATTATTTGCCGCTTCGAAATAGATTTCCTGTACATGCCAAATATACGGAAAGTTCCCCGTATAGTTTCATTTTATGATGAAATAGGACGGAAACATAAAAAACACGACGAAAATTGAAAACTAGCCTTGCTGAAGCCCTCTATTCTGGGGTACTTAAAGAGATTTACTCGATCTTTCCCTCATCAAATACCGAGTATTCGGTTATTGATGATAAAAGCAGAACGTTATTGGTTAAATTATTAAGTCAAATTATCAACTAAATCGTAGTAAAAATTATTTGGTTTTCAAATAATTACCTATTCAATTATGATCTTTTGTGCTTGGGTACCTTTATCAGAATTTATTTCTAATAAATAGATACCCCTGGCAAATCCTTGTAATGGGATAAAGACCTGTTCACCAAATTTTAACGAATTATAGCTGTTCTTGTAAAGCACTCTTCCTGAAATATCTGTCAATTGTAATTCTACATTATTCATATCTGTCTGTATATGTAATAGTGTATTCGCACCGGCCGGATTAGGATAAACCTGCCATTGAGCAGTTTTATAACTACTCAAAGTAGGTACGTCTGTTAGCGTACCTCCAATATTTACATATACATAGTATTCGCCGGGTTGCAAGGTTACACTCTGAAGGTTGGTAGTAGTTACATTAATACTATCGCCCGTTAAATAATTATACCACTTACCCGTACTTGGGAAAGATATGGAACCGGTTTGCTGAACGACATCAAAATTACCATAAACCATTACCTGCAATGATGAACTATAATTACTCATCCACTTTACAGGACCTGAAAAATCGTGATGCGTATTGGTGGCATTACCATTATTTGTAAATGTTGCCGCATACTGAGGTACATTACGCAGATTAAGCAGTTTGCTGTATACATTATATAGTGCTTGCCTGTTAGGGTTATGGTAGTATTTACCCCAAGGCAAAGGTTTCGGGTCGACATTGCTACAGGTTAGCGCTCCGTTGCTGCATGCATCCGGAGAATAGTCGTATCCAAGTTCTACAAACTGCCATAACATTTTAGGGCCTGGCATCATTGTAAAGAAAGCGGCTGTCATAGCTGCACGCAACAAAGCCGTATTTGTATCTTTTATAGTATAGCTTCCGGAGCTATTGCCGTAGTTTTCATTTTTATACATTACACGCTCATCACCGGTTGTAGTTTCATCGTGGCTCTCCTGGTAATCTACTACACCGGGTTGTGTATAGCCTGAATTACTAAAATAAAAGCCGCTGCTAAAATCCCATGTGGGGCTGCTATAACCCATAGATGCCTGTGTAACTGGGCTATTCATATCGCCTCCACTACCCCACACCATCATCCCTTGGTTTACATACACTTGGTTTTCGTTACTATTAACAAAGCTTTCAAGTATACAATAACTACCCGCCGAAATTTTTTGCAATTGTGCATAAATAGAATCCCACGTATTTACACGGCCCTGATCATAATTATTCCAGTTGCCCACGTTGCAATTATTGCCGGTAGCATCACAGGTGTTCGTTTGCGTATATCCTCCTGCAAGGTCAAAACGAAAACCATCAATGTGGAAGTTGTTTATCCAATACGCATAAATTCTATTTCTTAAGGCAATAGTTGCCGAGCTTGAATGGTTAAACTCATACCCTACATTATATGCATGCGTTGGGTACTGATCGAGCCAGGGGTTATTACTTGCAGGAACCCCCAATGATGGATTCCAATACATCGTTGCCAAAGGCGAACTGCCAAACACATCTTGCATGGCCAAATCTTGTATCACAGCAATACCTTGTTTATGGCAAGCATCGACAAACTGCTTTAACGCGGTTGCAGTACCATATACTTTATCTGGTGCAAAAAAGAAATTCTGGTTATAACCCCAACTGCTGTAGCCCTCAAAATTGCAGAAAGGCATAAGCTCAATAGCATTTACTCCCAAACGTTTTAAATAGGTTAATGTATCGGTAAGTGTTTGCCAATTTTGCGTTGCAATAAAATCGCGCACCAACAATTCATATATCACCAAATTCCTTTTATCGGGCCTTTTAAAATTGGTTACAGACCAGGCATAAGGCGTTTGCCCGGTTTGTAAAACGCTTGTTAGCCACCCCGAAGCTTTTGCAGGAAAGGCTTTAAGCTTCGGATAAGTGCTGGCCGGTATATTCGGGTCTACGTTTGCATCCAACACTTTCTCGGTATTGTAATCTGCAACTTGAATGCTATCATCTATTAAATATTGATACGCATATTCTGTATCTGGCATTAATCCCGAAAGATGAATCCAGAAACGTTGTCCGTCAGGTGTTATATTCATTACATATTTAGCAGATGGTACCCAGTTATTAAAATCGCCAACTACAACTATGCTGGTTTTGTTAGGTGCAAATAATACCAATGTTGCAGATGTATCTCCCGGGAAATAATTAATACCATCGCTTACACCTGCTGGCAATGATAAAACTGCACTTGCCGGGGGAATAAAAAATGTAAGTGTATCGCTACTGGTTTTAACGCCATTAGTTGCTACAGCAACAATAGTTTGTGTACCCGCTTTGGCAATTGTTGCAGATATACTGTCTTTTGTTCCGGTTACGGTTGATAGTAATGAACCGTTGTAATAGATCTTTATCTGGCTCCCTGTAAGGCTCGCTTCTGCAACAATAGGTATTATATCGCCAACTTTCTTCACCATCGGTACCGGTATGGGCATATACTCAGGTTGGCGGAAGGGATTATCTATACGTGCATGCAGCGTAGTATCATAAACCGGAACATACATATTATTACCATCGGTATTGGCTTGTTTCAAACTTCCGGTACCATTCCTGAAAAGTATGGCGATCTTCAAAATCTTCTCCGACACATTTTTTATGCCGAAGTAATTCCGGAGCGACGTAGAGCTATCTATCTTAAACGCCCACAAATTGGTTCCGGTGTTTGTAGCCTGCTCCCAGCTTGCAGTTGTACCCCAAACTGTGCGAACATATTTCCAGTCGTTTGCCGAAGTACTTAATGTGGTTATAACACCCATTTGTACGTATACATCCGTTGTAGGCGTATAGTTAAGCAGGCCCTGGTTACCATAATTGGCATTCATGGTAATAGTTACGGGCAACGAACTTTCCTGAACAAATACAGGAGACCAGGTTAATAATTGTGCTTTTGCAAAAAAAGTCAATAGTAAAAAAATGGGAAGAATAATTTTTTTCATTGCCAGGAAGAATGAAATTTATAGTTATATTAACTACAAACAAATGTATTAAAAAAAGAGTGCCTTCCAGGCTTCAGTTGCACTGTCGCTTCTTCAGGAAGCATATATAAACACTACGCTTCCAGTAGCTTAACCGATACAGATATTAAAAAAATAAAATCCAAATAATTGTGCGTAACCTGCTATTAAACCAAATGCGGTTCGACAGAAGGGTGCTCTAATAAATATTTATTGAGCATGGCATGTAACGAATCGTAATAGGCCTTTAAATTTCTCAGCGTTACCTGCGGTTTTACATCATCAGGGATAGTTTCCTGCATTTCCTCAATATATTTCGATAATTCAGGGTATTTCTCCATTATAGTCATGGTTATTTTAAGAATCCTGGAATTAAACTCCTTTTCCATGCTATTCTTCAATATGTTTTGTATCCGGATTAGGGCTGTTTCGGTTTTTACCACATAATCATAGGCACCATTTGTAATACAGTCTTTAGCAATTTGAAGCTTATCTTCGCCAGACAACATTACCACAATTGTCCAATAATTGAGCGCTTTTATTTTTTTTAATATATCTATCCCATTCAAGGCATTTTCCGAATCGGTATTTAAATGATAATCCAGAATAACCATATCGGCTGCAGTTTCAGGGCTCTCTTTTATTCTGCTTAAACATGCTTCGCCCGTAGAAAACGATTCTATCCGAATTTCTGACTTAAACTGCTCAGTAAGCGATAGTTCCAATGTCTTTATAAATAGATCATTGTCATCTACCAGCATTATTTTTATAGCGTTCTGCATTTCCATTTTTTCTTCGTTTAGTATTGGATTAATGAATCTAATCGGTATTGCAAAATTGGGTACGCCCACCTTTACTTTACTTATATAAAGCCCTCTACGAGTTACATCATTCACTCTTTATCACAATTGAAACCACTACTCGCGAATTCTCCTCAGGCAGTGATATATGTAAGTCACCTCTTTAATTATGTAACGCTTTCCATAGCGCGCATTGCAACTTTTGCTACCCCATAATACAGGCATGAAAGGTTCATTTGAAAAAATACTTATCTTCTTTATTTCGTTTGCAACCATTGCATTGCTATCGGTATTCATTGTTTCCTACTACAACACCAAAAAAGTAAAAGAAACCGGAGATGTGGTTGAACGCACCCAGGAAGTAATAAGCAAGAGCGATAATATTTTGTTAGATGCCTTAAACCTGGAAACAGGCGCCAGAGGTTATATTTTAACCGGAGACGAAACATACCTTCAGCCGTTTAATAAAGCCAGCAGCCAGATAATTACAGATATAGATACCCTTGCATTGGTTACCCGTGGCAGCCGCAATCAGCAAATGCGCATTTCGGCATTGAGAGTTATAGTAGACCAAAGATTAGTCTATTCGAAAAAGATAATTGATGAACGGCGCCAGAATGTGGATTTGACCGAGGTAGAAAAAGCAATTTCGAACGGAAGAGGGAAAATTATTACCGACGAAATACGCGAAATACTTGCCGGCATTAACTTAGAAGAGTTTAGTTTACTAAGACAGGGAAAAATAGACAATGGAAATAGCAGTAAGTATTCTCAATTACTGTTTTTGCTATTGGCGGCTTTGGTATTTGTAATACTAGGGCTTATTATTGCTCTTAGCCGCGATCAGAAAGCAAAGAAAAAAATTGCCCGTGAACTGGAGGGGTCAATATTAATAGCTGAGCAAGCAACCCGGAAAGCTGAAGAAGCAAATAAATTAAAAGAAGCTTTCCTTGCCAATATGAGCCACGAGATACGCACCCCCATGAATGCTATCATTGGTTTTTCAGATATGCTTTCGAAAGAGAAACTGGAGGACAAGGGAAGGGAGTACGTTAAAATTATTAAATCGGCCGGAGAGAATTTACTTACCATTATAAACGACATTCTTGATATTTCGAAAATAGAAGCCGGCATGATGGCCTTTGAAGAATGCCCGTTTAGCGTGAAAGAATTATTTAAATCGTTAAACGTAATGCTGATGGGCAAAGCAACAGAAAAGAAGCTTGGCTTAACTTTTACCTGCAACGATAATATACCTGATCATTTACTTGGCGACCCAACACGTTTAACTCAGATAATAATTAATATAGTTGGCAATGCCATTAAATTTACGCAACATGGCAGTATTACTGTTCATGCAAGCACATCTAGAAAGGAAAATGGAAAAACCGTTATCGATTTTACAGTAACTGATACCGGCATAGGCATACATGCTGATAAACTCGAACATATTTTCGAAAGGTTTCGCCAGGCAGAAACTCAAACCACACGCAAGTATGGTGGCACAGGCCTTGGGTTAAGTATTGCAAAACAATTGGTAGAACTACAAGGCGGAAAAATATCAGTTACAAGTGAACTTGATAAAGGCTCTGTATTTTCATTCTCCATTCCTTACACAGAATCGGTTAGTGACCTTATATTAAAAACCCGCTCGCGAGAAAAGTACGATATGCAGGATCTCTCTAAACTGAATATTTTATTAGTTGAAGATAATCAATTAAACATACAACTGATCTTGAGTCTCTTTTCAGAATATAATTTAAAGGTGCAAGTAGCAGAGAACGGAAGTATTGCAATTGAAAAGATGAAAGAAAATACGTTCGATATTATTTTGATGGATATGGAAATGCCTGTTATGAACGGATATGAAGCAACCGCGATAATCAGGAATGAGCTAAAAAGTAACATTCACATTATTGCCATGACCGCACATGCTATGGCCGGCGAAAGAGAAAAATGCCTGGCACTCGGCATGAATGAATATGTATCAAAACCAATTAACGCAACTCTGCTATTCGATAAAATATACGACTTAACCTTAACCGATAAAAATTATGCATCAGCTTAACATCAATAAAAACGCCGCAAATGTTTGCGACCTGGCTTACCTCACCGAAATAATGGCAGGTAAAAAAACTCTAATAAAAGGAATTATGGATCGATTCCTTATTCAGATTCCTGAAGAGTTGAGTAATTTAAAAAACGCTATAGCAGAGGAAAAATATGCCAGCATACAAAGCTATGCACATACAATGAAATCTTCCGTTTCTATTATGGGTATTACTACGCTTACGCCTATTTTAAAATTGATGG